>ULXR01005168.1_pt1 | contig 11472 bp, 3 predicted proteins | sample 1961511 | NCBI WGS metagenome assembly ULXR01 (sample SAMEA4835844, study PRJEB28245) | human gut metagenome | biome: gut microbiome; material: fecal sample | place: Denmark | collected 2008 | reverse complement strand
TCTGAACCTTCCCTGTGGCAGGAAGAATGCGATCACCAGCGCCGACGCCAAAAATGCATATAACACTATCGGGACTATCCAGCCCTTCTTACCTTTGAGTTTCGGAAAATATGCCTGTACCCAGCCCTTTATTCTCCAGAACAAATATATATTTAGCGCTATGTAAAAAGGCGCAATAAAAATTGCTATCATCTTTTTTCTCCTTTGTTTTTCTGACTGGCCAATATACATATTGACGGCAGTCCTTTGTACGATTTATTCATACAATAATATACTCCCAACACCACACATACACAAACTTAATAAATCGTAATTCCACCGTCATCCCCTAATATCCAAATATATTTAAAGAAAGTACAAAATTATCCTAAATCACAAAAAAATAGCCCGAAAGATACAAAATCTTTAAGATTTGTACCTTTCGGGCCGTATTCTCTTGATCAGGGATAATTTTTTCCAAAATGCCTGTTTTAAACCCTAATATTATATCCCTTAGTCGTTCTTCTTCACTCCGAGAGTTACCTTCTCGCCGTTGATGTTCCACTCCTTAGAGTAACCATCAACTGAACCGGTGATGATCTCTGTTGCCATAACGTCGCCGATGATGGCATCCGCATTTGCTGCGATGATGTCATTTGCCTTCTGGCTTCCGTCAGCGTATACAGTGATCTTGTCCATAACCTCGAATCCAGCCTCTTTTCTCATAGTCTGAACCTTGGATACTATCTCACGGACAAATCCTTCCTCAAGAAGCTCCTCTGACAGATTTGTGTCGATGACTACTGTCACACCGCCGTCTGCCTCAGATACGAAACCGTCCATCTGAGCCATGTCGATCAGAAGATCAGCCTCAGTGAGTACGATCTCCTCTCCGTCTGCCTCAAACTTCAGAGCGCCCTCTGCCTTGAGCTCTGCCATGGCTGCGTTGCCATCCAGTGCTGACAGATGCTCCTTGATCTTGCCAAGGTGCTTACCGTACTTAGGTCCGACTGTACGAAGCTGTGGCTTGAAGCTGTATGTTGTGTAAGCGCTTACATCATCATCGAACTCAACATTCTTCACATTCAGCTCATCCTCGATGATAGCCTTCTCCTCGCCGAAAAGCTTCTTGTCAGCCTTGACATACATCTTGCCGATTGGCTGTCTGTTCTTGATATTTGCTGTATTTCTTGCTGCACGTCCCAGAACTACGATCTTCAGGATCTCGTCCATAGCAACCTCGAGCTCTGGATCGATCATCTTCTCATCCACCTCAGGGAATGAGCACAGATGAACTGAAAGAGGTGCATCCTTGTCTATATTTCTAACCAGATTCTGGTAAATATCCTCTGCCATGAATGGGAGCATAGGAGCTACTGTCTGTGCGATCGTAACGAGCGCTGTGTAAAGTGTCATGTAAGCATTTACCTTGTCCTGCTCCATGCCCTTTGCCCAGTATCTCTCACGTCCACGACGGACATACCAGTTACTCATGTCATCCACGAACTCCTCGAGAACTCTTGTTGTCTCAGGGATCTTGTATGCGCCAAGGTTTGCGTCAACTGCCTTGACTGTTGAGTTCAGCTTGGACAGGAGCCACTTATCCATAAGTGACAACTTATCATACTCAAGCTCATGCTCAAGTGGATTGAAGTTGTCTATATTTGCATAGAGTACATAGAACGCATATGTGTTCCACAGTGTACCCATGAACTTTCTCTGACACTCAACAACTGCATCCTCATGGAATCTGTTAGGAAGCCATGGTGCTGAATTGCTGTAGAAGTACCATCTGATGGCATCTGCACCGTACTTGTTCAGAGCATCCATAGGATCTACAGCATTTCCCTTGGACTTACTCATCTTCTGTCCGTCCTTATCCTGGACATGTCCGAGAACGATTACGTTCTTAAACGGAGCCTTGTCGAACAGCAGCGTTGAGATCGCCATAAGCGAGTAGAACCATCCTCTTGTCTGGTCAACAGCCTCACTGATGAAATCAGCAGGGAAGTGCTTCTCAAATATATCCTGATTCTCAAATGGATAGTGCCACTGTGCAAATGGCATTGATCCTGAATCGAACCAGCAGTCGATAACCTCTGTAACTCTGTGCATCTGCTTGCCACACTCAGGACACTTGATAGTTACAGCGTCGATGAACGGACGGTGAAGCTCGATGTTCTCAGGGCAGTTGTCACTCATTGAGCGGAGCTCTTCCTTTGATCCGATGGCATGTCTGCAGCCGCACTCACACTCCCAGATGTTCAGCGGAGTACCCCAGTAACGATTTCTTGAAAGTCCCCAGTCCTGAACATTCTTCAGCCAGTCGCCGAAACGACCCTTACCGATGCTCTCCGGGATCCAGTTTACAGTGTCATTATTCTTAACCAGCTTGTCTCTGACTGCTGTCATCTTGATGAACCATGTATCTCTTGCGTAGTAGATAAGTGGTGTGTCACATCTCCAGCAGTGTGGATACTCATGCTCGAACTTAGGCGCATCGAAGAGAAGTCCCCTTGCGTCCAGATCCTTGAGTACCTCAGGGTCTGCATCCTTTACGAACATTCCGGCAAATGGAGTCTCCTCAGTGAGGTCACCCTTGCCATCTACAAACTGTACAAATGGAAGATCGTAGTTTCTTCCGACATTTGCATCGTCCTCACCAAATGCAGGTGCGATATGAACGATACCGGTACCATCTGTCATAGTTACATAAGTGTCACATGTGATGAAGTGGCCCTTCTTGTGCTGCTTCTCACATACAGGCTTTACGCACTCATAGAGTGGCTCATACTCCTTGTACTCAAGATCCTTACCGACATATGTCTCAAGAACCTCGTATGCAGGAACTGCTGCCTGATCGTCTGCTGCTTCCTTTGCAAGACCGCCGAGAACCTTGTCTGCAAGTGCCTGTGCAAGATAATATGTGTAGCCGTCTGCTGCCTTAACCTTCACGTATGTCTCATCTGGATTTACACAGAGTGCTACGTTTGAAGGAAGTGTCCAAGGTGTTGTTGTCCATGCGAGGAAATATGCATCCTCTCCGATAACCTTGAATCTTACTACTGCTGAACGCTCCTTGACTGTCTTATATCCCTGTGCAACCTCATGGCTTGAAAGAGGTGTACCACATCTTGGGCAGTAAGGCACGATCTTGAAGCCTTTGTACAGAAGTCCCTGATCCCAGATCTTCTTCAGCGCCCACCACTCTGACTCGATGAAGTCATCATGGTATGTTACATATGGGTTGTCCATATCAGCCCAGAAACCTACCTTGCCTGAGAACTCTTCCCACATGCCTTTATATTTCCATACAGACTCCTTACATTTCTGGATAAATGGCTCCAGTCCGTACTCCTCTATCTGCTCCTTGCCGTCGATTCCCAAGAGCTTCTCAACCTCGAGCTCAACAGGCAGACCGTGTGTATCCCATCCGGCCTTTCTGACTACGTTATGTCCCTTCATTGTCTGATATCTAGGGATCATATCCTTGATTACACGTGTGAGAACGTGTCCGATATGTGGCTTACCATTTGCTGTTGGAGGGCCATCATAGAATGTGTATGTTGGCAGATCCTTTGTCTCTTCAACACTCTTCTCAAATACCTGATTTTCTTTCCAGAAGTCCAATACCTTCTGCTCTCTGTTCACGAATTCCAGTTTAGTCGAAACCTTGTCGTACATGTCGTCTTTCCTTTCTGTGATAAATATAAAAAAGCCCTTCGTCGTAATCAGGACGAAGGGCTTTGAGTTCGTTATACCACCTATTACTTACATACTAACATATGCGCTCCCTTTAACGCAGGAAATACGTCAGAGCCTACTTGAGCAAATCTCTTTTGGTCTGCAACTCCAGAGTGATATTCCGAAAGTCTCTACTGTCACCGGGCTCGCACCGCCCCCGGCTCGCTGCTGATCTCGCAGACTCCGTACTGTCTCTGTCATCGTTTTTAACTTATATGATCCAGAAAACCGCCTGTATAAGCCATTTCTGAACCTATCCATTCATTAGTATAGCAAGTATTTGTGGTTTGTCAATCGCAATATGCGCAAATAATTTACTATTCTACTTCTTTATAACCACATTCTTTGTTGTGCTCCATGCCGAATAGTATGTCACTCTGCCGGACTTTCTGTACGACCTTACCCGCACATAATATCTCTTGTTCTTAGCAAGTCGTTTCACTGTCTTTGACACGTTCTTTGCACCGGCAATATTCAAAGTCTTGGCGCCCTTAAAAGTTTTGGCAGTAGCATACTGTATAATCTTGACTCCTTTTGCTGTACTTTGGGCTGTTTTTATAGAAACTGCCTTAGGGCAAATTACAAATGTTGCTGTGATCCTTCCAGCATAATTGCCCTTGAATGTGACTGTTACACCAGCTGCGCCCGAAGCTGTATTATTCTTATAGCTGACAGTATAATCTGTCTTGTTCAAGGTATTGCCATCAACATCGTATACAGTAACTCCCGGCTTTTTAGCAGTGCCGTCATATGTACAGCTTGTATATGCCAGTTTGATATTTTTTATATGAGGAATTCTCCTGCTGTCAATAATCTGTCCGCACTCTGTACACTTATCTGCCAACTTTCCATCTGCCTTGTTTGTGGTCTTGGTAACCTTTGACGAAGTGATTCTCATAATGGTTTTCTGATTGCTGTCAGCCGCATTGTAACTTGTCTTGCCTGCCGTCTTGCACGCAACAATCTTATATGTGTATACCGTTCCATTTTTAGCTGACTTATCTGTATAGCTCAGTATTGTGTTTTTGTTTATATTGGCCAGCTTGCTGTACTTTCCCTTTCCAGCCTTTCTGTATACGATATATCCACCAGCTCCATTATTAAGATACATATAAAAATTTCTTACGTTTTTTATATTATCACCATGCATATACAAATACAATTTGTTTTTTATACATATTTACTACAAAACACGTTCGTATGTATCTAATATATACAAAAATCTCATGAACTGAGAAATCAATCCTCAATCCATGAGATTTATTTTCTAATATACGTAGAGATCATAGTCTACAAGATACCACTTACCGCCAGTCTTTATAACTGTGTATATGATCTCGCCATCTGATTCGTCAGTAGATCCTTTTATCTTGACATCAAGGTCCACCTCGTAGCACTTGTCAACCGTCATGTCGACATCCAGCATGTCAAATGTATCATTTACATCCTTAAGCTTATCCTCGTCATATTCCTTCTCTGATCGGTCCTCGACCTTGATACTCTTGACCTTGCCTACCTCATCTACCATGTCGCTGACCTGCTCGTTGAATGTATCCTTGACATAGTCATCACTGCCTGTATAGCTTCTTATCCTGTTATACAGCTTGTAATATTCCTTGTCCATCAGATCAACCATGGCATCGGCATCGCCTTTTTCATAGGCTGTCACCAGCTTGTCTCCGACCTTCTTGGCACTTCTCTCACCGGAACCACCCGCCAGGATCAGAACAACGACTATTATCGCGATCAGGACTGCCGCTGCGATTCCGCCTATTATTGCTATAAGCTTCTTGTTCACCTTTTTACCCGGCTCCATGACACCCGGAGTCATGCCCGGCTGCTGGCTGTACTGTGGCTGACCATACTGTGGCTGTCCAAATCCTCCATACTGTCCACCTGTCGACTGGACATTTCCACCAAACTGCTGACCCTGACCGTACTGCGGCTGTCCATACTGTGGCTGTCCAAATCCTCCATACTGTCCACCTGTCGACTGGACATTTCCACCAAACTGCTGACCCTGACCGTACTGCGGCTGTCCATACTGTGGCTGTCCAAATCCTCCATACTGTCCGCCCATCGGCTGTCCAAATCCTCCCGGCTGCTGATTCTGCTGTGGCTGACCCGGGTTCGGCTGCCCTTGTGCACTGTTCTGCACCGGCGAAAATGCGCTCACTCCCGGAGTTGTGAGGACAGTAGTTCCCTCGTCCTCATCATCGTCCATATCATTAAATCCATTTACGTTATTCTCGTCCATCTTTCTCTCCTTATTCTGCTCATCCCTTTTGCTACTCTGGAACAATAATGCTCCCATAGAATCATGGTAGCATTTTATATCTGTCATGTCCAACCAAAAACATCACATTACCTCAATTTTTACACTTTATTACCTGTTTTCTTTCGCTATTATGTAATAAAAGGCGTTATGATGATGAACACACAGAATAAAAAAACAATCCGCCACGGATACAAATTGTATCCATGGCGGATTCTTCTATTTCTTTTGATATTATCTCTTCTTTATTACAACCGATTTCTTTCCACTCCATGCGGAATAGTAAACCTTACCATCAATCTTCTTAAAGCTTCGTACTCTGACATAATATCTCTTGCCCTTAGTAAGTCGTTTGATGGTCTTACTTGTAACTGAACCTCCGTTTACATTGGCCGTCTTTGCAGATTTAAACGATGCATTGTCTGCATACTGTATCTGATATCCGGTGGCCTTGGCTACCTTATTATATGTAACCTTGGCTGTTCCGGCCGATGCACTTGTGAATTTCTTCAGCTTCACGGCAGGTACATAACTTCCTGTCTTCTCGCCGCCAAATGCCGAATTGTATGTCACATCGCCAAATGTCTTATAAGTTCTTATCTTATATGTATACTTTACACCCACATTTTTAGCTGTGACGTCCACGAACGATGTTGTATCCGGATTCTGAACAACACCTGCTATCGTATATGCTTTTCCATTTACTCCTCTGTAAACAACATATCCCGATGCCGCTTTATACTTCTTCCAGCTCAACTTTATTCCATTTGCTGTGTTGTCAATGGACTCAACTTTTCTCACACCCATCTTGATGTCAAATGTGAGTGTCTTCTCCCCTTCATAGTCACCCTTGAATTTGATGACAACTTTGGCCTTGCCGATATTCTTGTTATTTGAATATGAAACGCTGTAATTTCCTGCGGCAACCTTTCTGCCCTTTGAGTCTTTTACCTCTACCGCAGGCTTCTTAGCTGTACCATCATACTCAACAGCGCTGTATGCAAGCCTGATACTCTTTATCCTGTATATACTCTGAGTTTCCTTGCTGGCTGACTTGCAGTTTTTGCACACATGCGCCTTATATCCGTCACTGGTCTGTGATGCCTTTTTCTTAACCGTCCACACCGTCTGATAATCGTGAGGAACTGTGGTCTCATCGTCTATGATAGTATCCTTTTCTCCGCAGTTATTGTCACATTTTGCCGTCTTGGTTCCCTTCTGCGAACATGTGGCATTTCCATCTGACTCATACTTTGTGAAACTGTGTCCTGTAGCAGGGATCACCTCGGTCTCATATATATCCTCATCCTCAATATACCTTGTCTTCTCTCCGTTCTCAGTACATGTCGGAATCTTGGTTATGATCCATCCCTCGTCATCTCCATCCCCAAACTTCTGGGTCTTTGACTCGGCATACACCCATTCTGATGAACCCGTATTCTTATATCTGAGATCCAGAGTCACATCTGTGTATGTGTCATTTTCCACAACAGACATGATTCCCTGAATGATATTTCCATATGCATCAGTCCATCTTCCGCTGACAAATGGTGTCTTCTGGCTCTCATTATTTGCATATGTTATCTTTATATCTCCGGTTACACTGTATCCGTCCTCCGTCTTCTTCACCTTGCATCCTGATATGTTCACAGCGGAGATATCGTACTCGTTCTCTACCTCTGCCTCCACCTTCTCAGGAGTGATCGTCACGCTTCCTGTCTGCTGCGACGCAAGGCTGATCCTGAATGTATAACTGCGGTTCGCCTCAAATGTCCTGTCTATAATGAGTTGTCCGCCGTTCCGTGAGTATGTCTTTTCCAGAACCCCATCAGCATAGATTCTGGTGTATACTGTATTATCTCCGCAGTCCACCGTAAATCTGTACTCTCCGGTCTCCGTTGGGATAAATTCATACTCGATGCCCTCTCCGTCATAGCTTATATCCGCTGTTGTCTTCTGACCCGGTGTTATTTTTCCATTACCTGTCACATACGAATCGTGATATGTAAATGTTATCTGATCATCTTTCTCTCTCGCATAGAGTGCTATAATATAGCTTCCCTTTTTCAGAGAGAAAGCATCTCCACTGCTATATGTATCTGAAAAGCTGCCATCATCCTCAATGGTATATATACCCTTAAGCTCAAAGCCCTGTCTCTGAAGGGATACCACTCCATCTGACGCAATATCAAATCTGTACAGCTTTACATCCCCAGTGTTCTCAACACCTGAAAGCACCGCAGGCTCACCTGATATCAGGTACTCCAGCTCATCCACATTCAGATCTACGACGTCAAATGATGCTCCCTGAACTTCACAATCGTCAGCCATTCCCCATATGGAAGGTATTATCTCATATAATCCGGTCTGTTCTGTTATCGTGTCGATGCTTAAATAGCTGCTCACCCTGCCGTTTTTCTTGATCGTAAAGCTTATATCATCGTCATCCGCGCCAAATGTTCTGGTACTTCCATCAGAATATGTGACAACGGTTTTTATGCTGCCCTTGATCTCATCAAATTCCCTCAGATATTCAGTCTTAGAAACGGTTGTGCTTACACTTACAGCCTTGACGATCTCCTTCATTGTCACGCCGCATTTATTTACATTTTTTCCCGGATACACACATACATACAGATCCCCGCCTGCTGTGTCAAATCCCGCACTGCCAAATCCATCAGATGAATAAGCCACGTTGTTAGTCGTTATCTCTGTTCCATTTGCATCCAAAATCCTGATGCCATCGATCTTCTCATCAGCGGATACCACATACGAACCCGCCTGGGCACTTACCTTATATACATACACATATCTGTCGCCGGAAATATCCAGCGTCTTTGAGCCGTCCCATGTTCCAAGGCTCATGCTCTGTGCAGTCTTCACTGCAAATGGTATCTCAACCGTATCCATGCCATCCGCACCAGCGATTGCAAGTTCAACCATGTATCTGCCAGTATCAACCCTGCTGCCAAAGCCTGCGATCTCGACATACTTTCCAGTTTTCTCGTTATATCTGTACCATGTACTCGTGATCAGCTCATTATCCTCGCTGTCACCGACACTGGCCTCTTTTACACTGCCATCATCATATACAAACTGGAGAGTCTCTCTATCCAGAAGGTTTTTGATACCTGATAATTTCATATCTGGAAGGAATTCATAGTTTCTGTTATCTCTCAGCTTCCATGAACTGATCTTTGAATTTGACAAAGTTTCTCCCCTTGTCACATTCATGCTCCAACTGGTCTGCGTATCTCCCCACTTGTCCTCTACTCCGCCATCGAAACAGATATAGTATGTATTGCCGCTCTCAAGTGCAGCCTCGCCATCCGATACTCTAAGTTTCTTCAGATCATACATTGTCTCATCGTCAGCGTCGATCTTGCTGTAGATCTCCATACCGCCCACTGGGGCAAATGTATACCTGGCAGATATCGAAGGCATAAACGTATAGTATGCACTGCCATTCTCCGACATGCTTACCTGATTAGAGCCCTCCGCAAGACTTCCGGCAACAACATCCTCTATATCCTTTATCTCTATGTCATATGCATAAGAGTCCTCACTATACAGTGTGTATATCCTAATCTGTGCCGCTCCGACAGGGCACTCATTTTCCATATCTGTAACTATCTCAGCACGTACCTCGTCTCCTCTGGAGGTTTCCACACTGTCCGAATCGTCAAACACCAGCTCCTCTGTTTTTCCGTCAGCATACGAGATCTTTACTCTGGTTCCATCTACATAACTGCTGATATCCTTATCGTAGCTGCCCATTCTGATGAAATCCGTGTTCTCGGGAACAGCAATCATATCTGTCACTTTCGGAATAAAGCTCAGTCTCACATTTGTCTTGGAAGTAGATAACTCATTATACAGGCCTACGTAATAAGTGCTGCCTCCGGTAAGTTTTCCTGTAACCTCTACCGGGCCCTCATCACCGGACTCATATACACAATAAGGACTGTCGCTTTCTATTACCACACTTCCGTCAAATGGCATGACAAAACTGTAATAGGCCTTGTCATACTCATCCGTTCCGACACTCACATTGTTGTCACCTTCGGAGAGCTGTCCTGCGCTCAGCTTGTCTATGGACACTACCTTAAGCACTGCCGTGCCGAGCAGCTCCTGATCTTCCTCAGCCGCATCATATCCCACAGCTACTTTGTACTCGCCCTCTGAAAGAGTTACACCTTTTTCATATTCGTACTCTTTCCAGTTATCATCAGATGACGAATAATATACTGTATATCTGTTTCCATTACTGTATCCACTTCCACCGGTCAGATCTATGCTTTCCGTGGACTTATCATTATACTTTATTGTACTGCTCGCACCATTCATAAAGCTTATCGGCGTTCCGGCTGCCCATTCGCTCTTTGCCAGCTTCAATGTCACCCCTGAAGGTGCCGCATACTTCTTCGCCTTGAGCCTGACCTCATTCAATGTTTCATTATCATCATCCGTTGTTCCTGAAAGTCTGACATAATAGGTCTTTCCCTTGACAAATGAATACCTGTCATTATCGGTCTCAACCACCGCCATGTCCGAATCATATACATCTATAAATGCAGTTGATGATTTATCTACTTCAAACACAAAGTCAGCAGTTGCAGATGGTATAAATCTGTAATACTCGTAACCGTCCACCCTGGTATCATATGCGTAGGTATCCGTCTCACTGATATTCCTTTTTCCTACAAAATATTCAGCAGGAGTCTGCACCTTTGCAGTGTACGAATCGTATATCTTGGTCGACTGGTTCGGCTCACTATCCATTTTGTCTGTAAGCTGAACAGTATACGTACCGGCCGGAAGTTTTTCCGCATCCGCATACGATACCATATCCCCTTCATCGCCCTCATAATAATAACTTCCCTTGGAATCCTTCACCCACAGACTGTATGTAACTCCATCTATCTTACAGTCTGAGCCGCTGATACCTGAACCGCGCACCTTTCCACCGGAATAGGTTACCGTTGCGTACGCCGATGTTATGGAGTCTGGTGTTCCCTCCAGTATCGTTGTATTATCCGGCACAATTTTTATTGCCGCCACATCCGGAAGCTTTCTCACGCTTATATTTGCACTTTCGGAAACTGTATAAGAACGGGCATACTTAGACCCAAGAATGTATTTCTCCCCCGCAGTGCACTTGTATACCAGCCTGCAGCATCCACTACCATCCTTTTTACCTGTAGCAAGGCGCTTACTCTTACTGTTATACAAGGTCTCCTGAAGCATCAGCCGTGACTGGCTTCCCTGCAATATTATCTCATAATATCCTGTCTCATCCGTGACAAATGATATTTTACTCTCCTTGCCATTAACTATGTTCACAACCCCATAGTCACCCTCAAGCTCTGAAATATCCTCTGTAGCTGCTGATATCTCAGTTTCATTCATCTGTACGGCATACGCTGTCATATTTGACAGTAAAGTCTGTGCCTGTGCAGTCGTCATCGGTATAT
>ULXR01058131.1_pt1 | contig 11571 bp, 8 predicted proteins | sample 1961511 | NCBI WGS metagenome assembly ULXR01 (sample SAMEA4835844, study PRJEB28245) | human gut metagenome | biome: gut microbiome; material: fecal sample | place: Denmark | collected 2008 | reverse complement strand
CCTGCCATAGCAGGTGAAATTCCAAGAATATTGGTATAAAAGTATGTAATATAGGTACCTACCATCATAAAGATGATATTGTTTGCAAAGTTACCTGTACTGTATAACCAGTAATGTACTTCTGATGCTTTTGGCTTAGCCTGATTATTTGTTTTCATATTTTCTCCTCCGTTAGATTGTTAAATCTTTTAATTATGTTGGTTTTAAAATAGTACTTCTGCCCTACCAAAAGTACTTTTTAATTCCGTCACTTTGTTAAAACTTTTAATAATTATATTATATGATAAAATTTATAAATATCAATTGACAATTATTCCAAATATAAGGCACTTATTTTGTTGATATTTACTTAAACTTTTTAACTAATATTTAGTTATATTAAGTGACCGCTACTAAATATTTAAAAACTTTTCGCGGATCAAAAAATATGCTGCCCCTTTCGCACCGCGGAATTTTTCAAATGGAGCAAACTCAATCTGAACCTCTTCTTCATTGAGTCCAAAGAAATTGCTTTTTGCCGATTCTAATAATTGCTTTCTGTTCTTTTCTGATTGAAACAAGCAGCTATCTGCCACCACATAACCAGGATTGATCAAATTCACAACATTTGCCAGAGCAATTCCAAGATAACCAATCGCCTGTTCAATAATCGAATTGACTTCAGGGTTTCCCAGTTCCTGTACTTCAAGGATTTGATCCATCCGAAGTATCCTATCCTTCTGCACACGCTCTCTAAGTTCCGGAAGCCTGCCTCCTAACATTGCCTCCTGGCAATTTCTGAAAATTGCTCCTTCGCTGCCAAGATCATCCACACATTTAAGTTCTTTGCCGACGCTTATCACTGTATGGCCGATTTCTCCTGCTCCTGCTGTATATCCTGAAACCACATCATCTTTCAACATTAATGGACACGCAACACCTCTTGAAACAAAAAAATATGCAAATGAATCCGGTTTTTGTCCACGCATACTCATTTCATGTCCAACAGCACGAAGCCTGACATTGTTATCGATCAGTATCGGCAGATGGATCCGCTCCTCTAAATCTGTAGCAAATGGTTTTCCCATCCAGTCTTTTCTTGGATTGCTCCGGATCACACCCTTTTCTCTGTCAATAAATCCCGGTAGTCCTACCCCTACTCCAAGCAGATTTCTGCCTTTTGCTTTATCCACCATTTCGTTTATGATATTAGTTATCTTTTCAAGCATACCTGCATAATTTTCAGCAGGACTTTCATATTCTGATTGTTCTAAAACTTCTCCTCTTAAATTCATCAGAACCGCCCTGGTTGCATATGGGCCAAGTTCCACACCAATTGCATAGGCTGCCTCTGCACGGAATGCAATTGCATTCGGACGTCTTCCCATGTTATTTACAAGTTTTCCATCTGTTATGGGTATTTCTTCTAAAATCCCCTCCGAAAGCATTTCGTTTACACTCGTTGTAATTGTCGGAAGTGTTAATCCTAATTCTTCGGCTATCGCAGTCCTTCTCGCATTCTCCATCCGAAATATCATATTTTTGATCAAGACACGGTTGCGTCTTCTTGTTTCCAATAAGCTGTTTCCCTTTTTCCCTGCCATGCTTTGATATCCTTTTCCTATTATTTTATCTCAACCGGCTCAATATTCCGGTACGTTCACTGTATTTATCATAACATATTTTCAAATTGTTGTAAGCAAAATGTATGATATTTGTATATATGTCAGCATTGTTTATTAATATCGTTTGTTAAGATCAGTAAAAGGCGTGACAAAAATCACGCCTTTTACTGTTTCAATGAATTATTCTGTTTTCTCTGCTCTTATCGTCTGCATATACATCATTAATTGTCCTAATGTAACGCCACTTTTAATTTTTTGCCAAACTTCGCCCTCTTTTCCCTTCGGACACATTCTTTTCACCTTATTCCATAACATTTCCGGTGTAAAACGACTGTCAAGTTCATACGGAACAACATCAGCCGTCTCCTGCATCCATTTCATAAGTGCAATCTGCATCTTTGTAATTTCAGTTTCATAACACTTTTCATGAATACAATTGTGTTTTTCCTGTGGGTCTTTTCTGAGATCATAAAATTCATCTGATCCCAGGATACGGCTTACATATTTAAATTCCGTGCTTCGTATCATTGTTGCTTTCGCATGGGCTTCATCATCCGTCTGAGCTTTCATTTTAGGCCAATATGCGAATTTCTCTGATGGACCATTTGGACCGGACACATGAAACTCGTCGCAATGCTTTTCTTCCGGCAGTCTGCCACCTTCACAGAAGACATATTTTCTGTTTTCATTTCTACGATCTTCAATCACAGGTCTTAGACTTATTCCGAATTGTGTCCTTTGTGGCTTTATATCAGCATAGTCCATAACTGTTGCATAAAAGTCTACCAGTTCAGTCATGGCATCACTTATACCAGGATCTGTTTTTTCCCATACAGGTGGTTTTATAAGAAGCGGCACTCTCACAACACAGTCCTCAAAACTGTTCTGTGATTTTTCTGTCACACTATAGTCTCCTGTATAATCGCCATGGTCACTTAAGAAAATGATAAGAGAATCCTCATACATTCCAGCCTTTTTTAATTCCCGGCATAATTTATCAAACTGCTCATCTACCTTTTTGCACATTGCCAGGTAAACCGCACGTAATTCATTCCATTCCGTTTCTGAATATTCTTCCATTTGCTCATACTCATGAATAAGCTCTAGCATTTTGGATTTTCCGATACAGTCCTCGTAGCGGATACGTTCCGGCAATTTAGATCTGTCAATCGCAGAAAAATAAGGTTCTTCAATCTGGTATGGAACATGTGGATAATTTAACCCAAGAAACATACATAAAGGCTGTTCTTTTTCCCATCCTCTGATTTTTTTGATAGCTGCATCAACAGCCTCATCATCTGATGTATAGTTTCTTCCGGACTCATCTGTTCCTAGTTTCCCATTAAAGTGCGAATATACGTCTGCGTTTCGTTCTCCCTGCCTGTTTACTGCCCGTGGTGCCGGTTTTACCTGTCCACAGTAATAAATCTCATCTGCATTCGACTCTGCCCATCCTTCGATCTGCCCGGCAAACAGGTCATTTCTGTCATTCATCCACACATAGTATCCATTTTCTCTTAATTCTGAAAATAGATTTGATTCACCCGGATGAAGAAGACTGCTCATTGTACGATGACCATGCACATGTGGATACAGTCCGGTAAAAAAGCTGCATCTGCTTGGAACGCATACACTGTTCTGGCAGTAAGCATTCCTGAAAGAAACTGCATCCTTCCCTGCAAACTCATCTAAAAATGGCGTCTCTGCTGCTGGATTTCCCATATGGCTCATCGCATCATAACGCATCTCATCCGGATTAAATATAATAATATTCGGTCTTTTTTTCATATTTTATTTTTCTTCCACTTCACAGGTATAACTTCTCTTACCTGCAACACAAATTTTCTCGCCAGTCAGACTAATTGTCTCTTTGAACGGAAGATCTTCTGAAGATGTACCAACCATAATATCAAGCTGTCCCGGTTCTACAACAAACTGCATCTCTTCGTCATAATATCCAAGCTGTGCTGTATCCAAATTGAAAGTAATCTTCTTTGTCTCACCTGCATTTAAATGAACTCGTTTAAATCCGGCAAGCTGTTTATTAGGTCTTACGACATGTGCTCCGTGGAATGCCTGATAAAGCTGTACTACTTCATCTCCGGCAACAGCACCTATATTGCTTACTGTGCAGGAAACTTCGATTTTTCCATCAGTCGGAATCTCGGTCTTTTCAATTTTGAAATGATCCAATGCAAACTCTGTATAACTCAACCCATAGCCAAATGGATATAATGGCGTTCCCAATCCATCCGTATATCCACCACTGAAAATAGCTGCACTCGTAGCATCGCTTCCCGATGCATATCCGGAACCGTTTTTATGATTATAAAAAATCGGTATCTGTCCGGCACTTCTAGGAATTGTTACATTCAGCTTACCTCCAGGATTAAAGTTTCCATCAAGAACATTTGTTACAGCTTCACCTGCAAATGGTCCCGGCATCCATGCCTGAACAATTCCTGCGACATTTTCTACTGCCCAGTTAACAGAAAAAATTCCCGGTCCATATAAAACAAGCACGACAGGTTTTCCTGTTGCAGCAACCGTTTCTAATAATTTTTCCTGAACACCAGGAAGTTCCAATGACTGACGATCTTTTCCCTCACCGCCTGTCACATTAACCCATCCGCAGTTTCCACCTAATGCCATGACAACAACATCACTCTCATTTGCTGCTTTCACTGCGTCTGAAAATCCTTCTTCTGATGTTCCGATAATATCGCATCCTTGTGCATAAACTGTCTCAAATCTATCTGAAAGTACTTCTTTTAAGCTTCTAGTGTGAAGCGTTCTCAAAACTCCGTTCATATCGTCCAGCTGTTTTACATCTTCCTCATCCAGCATATCAAACAGTGTTTCAAATGGTCCTTTTGGTGCCTTTTCTTTTTCTGCCTTAGCCTGTTCATCTGCAATTCCATTGAATGTTACTGATGCATTGTTTTTTCTTCCTGCATCCATCATCTCGATATAAGCAGGATAAGTATATCCGCTTACCGGATAACGGAGGCTGTCTGCATGCGGTCCGATCACAGCAATCTTTGTTCCTTTTTTGATTGGAAGGACACCATCATTTTTAAGAAGTATAAGGGAATCCTGTGCAATTTTTTTGCTGACCTCTTCTTTTTCCTCATTTCGCATTGCTTCTTCCAGTTTTTCAATTTCACAATATGGATTCTCAAATAATCCCCGCTTAAATTTAATTGTAAGGATTCTTCTAACTGATTCATCGATTAGTTTTTCATCAAGTTCTCCGCTTCTGACGTAATTCGGAAGATTACGGTAGGATGCACCAACCGGGATTTCTGTATCACATCCTGCTTTCTTTGCAAGAAGTCCAGCTTCCATATAACTGTTTGCAACTTTAAAATAGTTATATGTTTTTAATACTGCCGCTCCATCTGATGTCAGCATCCCTTCAAATCCCATAGTGTCACGAAGTAAATCTCTTGCAATTTTCTTATTATCAATTACCGGCAGTCCATCAATCTCTGCATAGTTTGCCATCATTGCATCAAGACCTGCTTCTTTATCTGCAGCTTCAAAAGGTGTCGCAAATACTTCATATAATTCGCGGTCATTTAATCTTGTAGTCGCAGTATTAAGTCCTGCCTGTGTCTCGGCATATCCAAGAAAATGTTTTGCTATACAGCTTACGCCCTGATTTTGCATACCTCTGACGTAATGAATACCCATCTGGCTGATCAGGTACTGATCCTCGCCATATGTTTCATAAGAACGTCCCCATCTCGGATCTCTGGATACGTCAATTACCGGACTCATAGCAGATGTGATTCCAACTGCTCTGGATTCCTGTCCAATGATCGAACTCATCTCTTCTGCCAGTTCCGGTTCCCATGTTGATCCAACATTAATCTGAGCCGGAAAAAGTGTTCCGCCTGCTCCCGGGTATCCACACAAATTCTCTGACTGCAACGCAACCGGTATTCCAAGTCTGGTTTCATTTACAAAAAAATCCTGCAGTTCATTGGTAATCTCTGCAATCTGTTTTGGACTCACGAGACCAACTAATGAATACTGCGTAATTCTTCCATGTCCATCCTTAAATTTTTCTTTCAAAGCTTCATGACTTAATTTACCATCTACAATAAAGGATGCCGCAAGGTCTCCACACAGCTGTGCAGCTTTCTCTTCCAGTGTCATTCTGGAAAGCAAATCTTCCACACGTACATCTACGGGTTGACTAGGGTCTTTGTATAACATCTTATCTTCCATTTTCTCTCCTTTTAATCACTTCTATCCGGATAGTTCCAGCCAGAAATCTATGCACTATTGCAATTCAACAATTATGTTAGGGCATATATTGTTGTACTCGATACTTTATTAAAAGTTTTAACTTAATGGATAATTTATTAATAGCACTTCCTGCTCAATTTGTCCAGTACAAAATATTTTTTTTACATTTCATACAATATTTTCAGGTTACTTTCAGTAACTACTCACAAAAATTGGCTTCTATCGCTTTTGCGCAATCCCCTTCTTTCATTCTCTCATATTTTCATACTGCTGTCTGATCAGGCAATTATCATTGCACGCAATACCCCGACACATTCATATTCTCTTTTTCCTGCACCTATTCCTACTTTCTCTATCACAAACTGCTCCGGGAGCTGTTCACTCGTGCGAAGTGCGGCGGCAATCGCTGCTCCTGTCGGTGTCACTAACTCTCCATCTACATTTGTAATATGCAATTTCAAATGATGATCTGTTATAATATTCGCTACTGCCGGAACCGGAATCGGAAGCAGACCATGCTGGCATCGCACCATTCCTCTTCCTTCATTTAACTGAGGGATATAAACTTCATCAAAATTTAAACTGTCTGCACATACTGCAGCGGCAACAATATCAACAATTGAATCTACCGCACCGACCTCATGAAAATGCACCTGTTCAAGTGGTACACCATGTGCTTTTGCCTCTGCATTTGCAAGGATTTTTACGATTTTGCATGCAAGTTCTCTGGCACTGTCTGTCATAGATGCATGTCCGATAATGTGAATAATATCCTCCGGGCTTCTATGCTCATGGTGATGATGTTCGTCATGGTGGTGATCCTCATGGCCGTGATGGTGTTCTGCATGATGATGATCTCCATGCAGATATTCCATATCATGATCATGATTTTCATGTGCATGATCTAAAATAACATTAAAATCACACGCATCCAATCCTGATTTTTTCACTCTCGTAATCTCCGTTTTAAATCCATCTACAGGAAGACTTTGAAGTGCCTCTTCCATTTTTTTCTGATCTGCTCCCAGATCAAGCATAGCTCCTACAAACATATCTCCACTAATTCCGGAACCACATTCCAGATATAACTTATGCCCCATTGTGTATTCTCCTTTTTCTTGCAGATTTATTGTTCTATCATGTATTACATACTTCTGTTTTGTGCCTTTATTTTAACACAGTTTTCGTAAAAAAGAACGCAAACTTTTATCAAACGTTTGCGTTCTTTTTTATAAACTTTTTCCTAATTTTAATACCATGTAATTCATCCTAAAACAAGTGTTCAATATTCAATTCTCTTATAATCTGCACGATCTCTTTTGTTCTGCTGCATCCGAATTTACGGAGCAGTCCTTTGATCTGTGTCTTTATCGTACTTACCTCCACACTGCGTGCTTCTGCAATCTCATGTACCTTATACCCCTGTAAAAGCAACTTTATCATCTCACGTTCTGTTGCAGTAAGTTTTGAAATATTATTTATGAAAAAAAGCAGACTCTTCTCACTCTGCTGAAGTCTGGCATATTCCTGCATCACAGTCTCATGGATCTTATTTGACATAATTGGATTCCCTTTGAGAGCACAGCGGATATGGTAAAGTATTTCTTCATCCTCACATCCTTTTACAATATAATCAAGTGCTCCTGCACCCATGGCTGTCACGATCATCTCGCGGGTCTCATGTGCTGTCAGAAAGATAATGCCGGCTTCCGGGTCAGCCTCCCGTATTTCCTGCGTTGCTAAAATACCTGCGTTCATTGTCTCCATCTCAATATCCATCAATATCAGATCATACTCTGTGTTTCTGGCAAGATTTACAATCTCTTTTCCTGAAGAAGCAGTCCCTACAACCTCCATATCCCGTTGATTGTTGATCAATTCTGTAAGATCCTCTCTTAAAAGCTGAAAATCATCAGCGGTCAAAATCTTTTTCTTATCTGCCATTTTCTTCTCCTGTCTGTTATCTATTCGTACTTTGGAATTAAAATATAGAATTTACTTCCCTTTCCCTCTGTACTTTCCACTCTCATTTTACCCAGATGGCTTTTTACAACCTCTCTGACATAATATAAGCCCATTCCCCAGTTATAGTTAGAATTTTTGCTGGAATAAAACGGATCGAAAATCTTCTTTATCTGACTCTTTGACATTCCAAGTCCATTATCACTGACCTCGATCAAAGTATATAATCTTTCATTCCTGCATTTTAAGCATACCTGCCCATCTTCTCCCCGTTCTGCAGCTATGACGGCTTCTTCTGCATTGATCAGAAGGTTATAGATTGCCTCACACAGATGATCCTTATCTGCAAGAACCATAGACACTTCCTCGTTTTGGATGCGCACTCCCGCATCCGGAAATTTATTGTGAAACCGTTCTAATGCCGTGTCTATGATCTCCTGAATATTAACCGGCATCATCGTAATGGAATTAGATTTTACACTGCGGTACAGTTCCTCAATTCTTGTAAACATTGTATCGTTTGTAGCCCGGAGTGCATCAATACATTCTTTCAGCTTCACCGTATCCGGCTCCGGCTGACTGTAAATCTGGTCAATTCTTTTATAAATAACCTTGTTGGCAAGAAGCTGATTTTTCATGCTGTGAACGAACATGGAAACTCCTACCCTCACTGTATCGAATTTCCGTTCCATCACAACATCCGTCATGGCAACTTCATAATCACCTTTTGTATATTTAAATAGACTGTAAAAGCCAAGCACAGCACAAATGATATTTACAATCACAAGCATAATATAACTTGCCAGAGACGGATTAATCTGAAGATATCCGATTCCCCTATTCCATGCGATCGAATACCCGTAAAAGAGATAAACCTGCCCCGGATCCTGATGATAGTAAATAAGATAAATTGCCGAAATCGACACCAAAAAGATTACTGTCTGCTGAAATTGCCTCTTCAAAAACAGGATTGAAATGGAAAAATACTCGATTAATAAAATCACCACAGATACTGTCAGATATAGATTGATCCAGATCATATTTCCTTTTGCTATAATCTCCTGCATACTTTCCCTGTTATGAACAATCATTCTATAAACTGATGGAAAGTAAAGAATCAGCGACATGATCGGTATGACCCTTGATAATTTAACCCATGTTTTCCGCTTTCTAAGTCCCGGAAGCATTGAATAATTCATTGCAATCCTCAGCAAAAAAAACGGAAACAGAGACCTGCCTATGGCAATCAGATATCCCAGCTGACCTAATGTGATCAGGAAATACTGCATCTTCCGATATATGTTTCTTGAAAAATACAGAAATGTTAATACTTCCTGTGAAATGCCACCTTTTTTTGCAATAAAAAGCATAACACCACATAATTCCAACATAAGACTTGTACAAAGCCCCAGCCATAAGATGGAATCTTTATTTTTTCTGTAAATGATCAAGAATACCGATGCAATAACTAAGCTGAATGCCAAAATAAGTAACATGTTTTTGTCTCCTGTTTCCGTTTTCTTAAATCTTTTAACAAAAAAATATTCAGTTATATTTTAACACTATTTTTTGTTTTCTTCTACCTCTCTATGAGATTTCCTCCAACAAATACATCTGCGATGTCATTCTCCGCATCTAAAAGAACGATATCTGCATCTTTTCCATCTGCAATCGATCCTTTTTTATCGTATACTTTGATAAGTCTGGCTGGATTCTCTGAAAGAAGCGGTAAAATCTCTTCCAGACGTTTTCCTGTAAATGCAAGAAGATTTTTCAAAGCAACATTTTGTGTTAAGGTACTTCCGGCTCTTACTCCGTTTTCCAGCTTTGCATCACCATCTTCAACAATAACATCGTTTACTCCAAGTTTATATCTTCCATCTGGTAGACCTGCAGCCATAATTGAATCTGTGATTGCAACTACTTTGTCAAGTCCTTTCACTTTCAAAAGAAGACGTACTGTACCAGGGTGAAGATGTCTTCCATCACAGATTGCCTCACAGTAAATATCAGATTCTAATGCAGCTCCCATAATTGCAGGAAAATGCTGATGTAAAAGTTTCATCGCATTAAATGTATGTGTACAGCATTCTGCACCGTTGTTGATTGCTTTCCAGCTTGTATCATAATCTGCTCCGGAATGTCCGATTGCAACAGTAATACCAAGCTCTTTCATTGCCGGAATGTCATCAATAAGTCCTTCTACTTCCGGAGAAATCGTAATATAACGGATGTTTCCTTCTGCTCTGTCCTGATATTCTTTCAGAAGTGGCATATTGGCTTTCTGAAGAAGATGCTCCGGCATAGCCCCCTTGTACTCTGAAGACAAAAATGGTCCTTCCAGATGAATACCAAGTAAATTTGCTCCTTTATGCTCCATCTTCTGATGTTTCTTATATTCATCAATGCACCATTCTGTCTGTTCTTTTGTATCAGTCAAAACAGAACATAACCATGAAGTCGTTCCATTTCCGGCTGCAAAACGGCAGATTTTCTCATAATCTTCTGCTGTTGCCGCATTAACATCTACACCTACTGCACCATGTGTATGTACATCAATAAATCCAGGCACTACTTTCTTTCCTGCTGCATTATACACTTCTGCCCCATCTTCAATTGGTGCATCCGGTGGTAAAATAATAAGTTTACCATCTTCAATTTTAATTGTTTTCTTTAAAAAACGATGTTCAATATAAACTTCTCCATTTACGATATATCTGCTCATGATTTTTTCTCCTCTTCTTATACAATAAACTGCCACACAAAATTATGTGCGGCAGCCTTTTTATTCTTTTTTATTCCGGAAGGTTAGCAACAAACTCTGTAAATTTAATATTGATGTCCGGATGATCCTGCAATAAGCTTACTGGGAAATGTGCTGTTTTTTCGCCATAAGCTGCATGTCTTACAACACTTCTGTGCCAGTCTCTGAAACATCCTAATCTGATTTTTCTTGCATGAGCGATTTCATTAATGCCGATTGTGATACAGTAATGTGGCATATCATCTAATGCACCATTTAAATCACCAATTGAATTCACAGCTCTTGTTTCTTTTGAGATTTCAAGAACTCTTGTATGCTGAGCCAGGAACTCATCCGGTGTCATTGTATCAGAAGCCTCATTGAATGCAACATGACCATTAATTCCAATTCCCCCGAAGCAAATATCTACTCCACCAAGTTTTTTGATCATATCCTGAATATGTGTCAGGTTTTTAGGATCCGGGAAAATTCTCTGTTCTTCCGGCATTACGAGTTCTGGTTTAATTTTGGTGTAAACCGTTCTGTCCATAAATCCACGGAAGCTCAATTTATCCTCTTTGTCAATCCATTCTTTATCATCTGTCAGGTATTCATCCATATTAATAAACCATACATTTTTCAGGCTGATATTCTGCTCATTTACCATATCTACAAAATACGGATACTGTCCTACAGGACCTACAGGGCAGATAAATACTGTATTCTCACCAAGAGCATTTTTACGTTTGATTTCTTCTACCATTTCATCTGCCATTGATTTAAATACAGCAGCATTATCTTCCATAACGATCAACGGAATTTTTGGTGCTTTTAACAGTTCTTCTTTGTTATAATAATAATATTCATGTTTCATTTTCTCTTCCAACCTTTCCTGTCTACATCAGCGTTACAATAAGGCTGCCACACCGATTCCAGAACTCCTGGTCTAGCGTAACAGCCTTGTTATTTCATTTACTTTTCAAATGCTGTGTGCGTTTTCTTTTA
>ULXR01061315.1_pt1 | contig 11863 bp, 7 predicted proteins | sample 1961511 | NCBI WGS metagenome assembly ULXR01 (sample SAMEA4835844, study PRJEB28245) | human gut metagenome | biome: gut microbiome; material: fecal sample | place: Denmark | collected 2008 | reverse complement strand
AAGCGGGGAACGATTGAAGGCAAGGACAGCTTGCTGCACTGAGCCATTGCATCATTGCAGGATCTTTACCAGCAATTTTTTCAATCTCTCCAATCACAAGCTTGTTGATTGCGGTCGCACTTGCTCCTGCCAGGAAGTCCCCGCTGGTAAGCTTGCTCATGATGCCACCTACTAATGCATGGTACAGAGCCTTCTGTTCTTTAGTACCTTTCATGTAGTGGATTTGGTTAAATGCTACTTCACCAAAAAGTCCAGCCAGTTCCTGACGTTCTTCTATTTTGGTCTTGTCAAAGATTTCCCCCAGCTTATGGAGGCTGTTTTTAGTATCACGATTAAGTCCAGCTAGGTCCTGCTTCTGATTTTCTTTATCCCTGATTTCGATTTCACCTTCAGATACAGTGGCCAATGTACTATTTTATTATAAAAAAATAGGTAGCCATTGAATTATGTCCAAAATCCCATACAAAAGCAAAAACCGACTATTCCAAAATCTATTAGAATAGTCGGTCATTTTACAAAAGTGCTCATTGTATAGTACTTACTGCGTTTTTAATCTTATATAATTTGCAATAATAAGTTGCACATTTTGTCTTTCAAGATACTTTTTCCGGAAGATGATAATTACATATCCTCATCAAGCCTTAGCAGAAACGAAGTGTTTATACTCCTATAGCTTTAAATATACTGTTAACACTTTCTTACTTATGCTTCAAATAGTAGTTCCAGCTATCGCGGCACATATCCTCAACATTCTTTTCTGCACGCCAGCCCAGCTCCTTAAAAGCTTTATCTGCATTAGCATAGCATTCAGGAATATCACCGGCACGACGGGGAGCAATTACATAAGGTACCTCAATATTATTAACCTTTTTAAAGGTTTCAACCAAATCAAGTACGCTGGAGCCCTTACCTGTACCTAAATTATAGATAAGCACACCGGTCTCACCCAGCAGCTTTTTCAAAGCGCACACATGACCCTTAGCCAAGTCTACAACGTGAAGATAATCGCGGACGCCAGTACCATCGTATGTAGGATAATCATTACCAAAAACATTGAGCTGCGGCAGCTGCTTAGAGGCAACCTTGACAATGTAAGGCATAAGGTTGTTGGGAATACCATTGGGCTCCTCACCTATAAGACCGCTCTCGTGAGCACCAATAGGATTAAAGTAACGGAGCAGACAAATACCCCAATCAGGCTCAGCATGCTGCAAATCCTTGAGAATATCCTCACACATCAGCTTAGTAGCACCGTAAGGATTAGTAATCTCACCAACAGGGAAATTCTCAGTAATGGGCACAATATGGGGATTACCATATACAGTTGCAGATGAGCTGAAAATAATCTTCTTGCAGCCAAACTCATTCATAACCTTAGCCAGAATAATGGTGCTCAAAAGATTATTCTGATAGTACATCAACGGCTTTTCTACAGACTCACCTACCGCCTTTAAGCCAGCAAAATGAATTGCTGCAGTAATCTTATGCTCAGTCATAATCTTACGCAGCAGCTTCTCGTCACAAACATCACCTTCATAAAAGGCAATACGCTTGCCGGTAATCTTTTCAATACTATCAAGTGCTTCAGGTTTGGAGTTAATAAAATTATCAATACCAACAATGTCATAGCCACTATTAATAAGCTCTACGCAGGTGTGAGAGCCAATAAAGCCAGTTGCACCGGTAACTAGAATTTCCATTTTCTTTCACCTCGAATATATTTATTAATTAGGAATTTTACACACAATAATAATTATAAGCTAGCATTATTCGTAGCTTTTGTCAAGAAAATCATACCGAATGAAGCACCTGCAGCAATATATAGAAGAAACACAATAAATATTAGTAATTCACTAGGATATTCTACAATACTTTCACACTAATTGCCTGGACTTATGTTATAATAAAAATATGAAGTTTCTATGAAAGGACGGATGATAATGTTAAAAATTGGAACAAAAGCCCCCGATTTTACTCTGCCTGACAAAACAGGCAAGCCTGTAAGTCTCCACGATTTTTTAGGCAAGAAGGTAGTTCTGTATTTCTATCCCAAAGACGGAACTCCTGACTGCACCAAGCAAGCTCAGGCTTTCAGAGATTTTTTTGAGGAATATGACAGATTAGGTGCTGTGATTATCGGAATTAGCAAGGACAGCATCGAATCCCATCTTAAATTTGCCACTAAGCACGAGCTGCCCTTCATTCTGCTGTCTGACAACGATCTGACTGTAGTTAAGGCTTATGAAGCATGGCGTTCTAATGCCATCATTAATATGATAGGCCTGAGTGTAAAACGCTCCACCTACGTCATTAATGAAGAAGGAATCATTGAACAGGTTTGGGGAGATGCTAGTGCGACCGAAAATCCCTCCGATGTTCTCTCCTATTTAAATCGTACCTGTCCCTTAGATTTTGCTCACCCTGAGAATAATGGCAAATCCTGTTAATTATTTTTCAGCTTTTTGGAAAAAAATCCTTGACTTTATCATAATCAGCCATTATAATATGTATTGTTCCGAGATAAACGGAACCTAAAACGTGCCGAAGTGGCGGAATTGGCAGACGCACTTGACTCAAAATCAAGCGTAGTAGCCCTACGTGCCGGTTCGAGTCCGGCCTTCGGCACCAACAGTAAATATGCGGTTCATCGAACGATGGACCGCTTTTTTGTTTATATGTACACAAATATAAGTCCTGCTCCATCCTGTGAAGCAGGGCCTTTATTTTTTATGGCTATAATCTGTCTATATCCTCCAGCCAGCGTTTTTTATAGCGTTCGATGTAAAATTCCATCATATTTTATTACACAAATAGTAAAGAAGCTTTTTCTTAAAATAGGCTCTGGCGAACTCCTCTACCCTAGCTGGTTCCTTGACTGCCTTATGCCTGTAATAAAAGGAAGCAATAAGCTCAAATAATGAGCCTGCTGCCAGCACTATAAGGATTCTAAAGCTTATAGGAAACTCAACAGCAATATTATCTACAAGCAGATAGCTAACAGGCAGGATAAATATGGAAATGCTGTAGATGGTCAAAAAGCTTCCTACAAGCATTCCCAAAAGCTTAAAAAATATCATTCTTATGGTAGACATAAACGGTCTCCCTTCGTTATTTGCTGCAATATATAGCATTACCAAAAATCAAATCTTAACATACCTTTAATTACGACTGTTTGGCTTATGCAGTATGTAATCATCTATGGATGGCAATTTCATCAACTCCCTTAGCTTCTTTGAAGTTGTACGTTAACTTGTATGCTTACTTGTATGCTCGCTTCCTAGTATAGCATATTAAAACATTTTTTTGTAGTAAAAAGCCTGACTAAGGTTCGTAGCCTCATTTAATACAATATAACTAATAAGGGCCTGTTACAAAGCATTTTACAGCTTCATAACAGACCCTTATTGTTTTCTTCATTATATATGCATTTCTTATGCGAGCTTCTAAACTAAATAATTGTCAGCCTTTTACAAAAGCAGCTTCATTAGTTAAAAGCTAAAGCTCATACCTGCGTTGAACTTCCAATCCTGCTTGTAGTCACCAGTCAAGGTTTTAGTAATATCAGCATAGAAGTTAGCACATTTGCTCAGGTTGTAGTTACCACCAACAGTCAGCTCGCTCCAGGTGTCACCAGCATTGTATTGAGTAGTCTTCAGACCACCATCTTTTGCCATATACACACCATCAATATCACCTGCAAATTCGTGAGCTAAGCTAAGGCGTACAAAGGCCTGACCTTTGTCAGAAATTTGTCCAGCTTGCATGCCAACACGACCAACAAGGCTGTCAAATGCGGTTTGATTAATGTTCATAATCTGACCACCGCAACGAGCATCGTAGTTATCACCATCTACATGGGACCAGGTCAGCTGAGCCTGAGGTTCAAAGTAGCCGCCATTGCTGTCCTCAAAGCGTTTGCCATATTGAGCAGACAGGCTGTAAGCATTAGCACTGTATTCACCCTTCAGCTCTTTGCCGATTTCATTGCGAGCAGTAAAGCTGTTTTCAACATTACCAAATTTAGCAGCCAAGTCAATGTAATCATTAGAGCCTAAATCCTTGGTTCCATAGAGGCCCATGCCATACATTTTATGTTCGCCTTCACTGCCCATCTTATAGCTGCTGTCACCATCACGATAATCAAACAGCATACCTGCAGTCCAGCCGCTAGCAAAGGTTTTGTCAAAGCCAGCCTGTACTCCATAGAAATTGCCATTAATTTCAGTACCAGCACCGCTGTAATCAATCTTACCACGATTAATGCGAGCCCACGCACCATCTTCTGCACCCTTACGCAGCTCATCAGCACGTACAAAGGATTCTGCGGAAGTGTCACGCCAAGCAACCATGGAATCAATCATGGCAGCTCTTGCACCATACATCATCAGAGTTTCGTAGTCGCCTGCAGAAATATTGCCAGGCAGCTGCGGTACTGCGGGTTTATCAGGGTTAGGAGTAGGTGTGGGCGGCTGCGGCTCAGGTTGTGGCTGAGGTTGGGGCTCAGGCTGCGGTTCAGGTTGCGGCTCAGGCTGCGGTTCAGGCTGCGGTTCAGGTTGCGGCTGAGGCGGCTGTACTGTACCCTGACCATATTGACCCTGACCAGTTTTGTCATTAAAGCTCATGTCGCCTGCAATAACATCTTTATAAACACTGCTGCCAGTCAAGCCAGAAGCAATTTGTACTTTACCACTTAGATTCTTTTCACCAGTGGTATAAGCATCATAATACAGCTTGCCAGCCAGATTATTAAGGACTTTGTTAACAAGCTCAGTATTTTTGGTGTCAATACCATTATTATCGGTTGACATGGTTATGCTGGAGCCAACTGCTGCTTTCTTGATATGAGTATCGCCAGCAGTAAAATGACCTGCCTCAGATCCGTCATTAGTATGCTCGTAGACCAGCACAATGTGACCGCTGTAGTCATTAACGTCAATGCTGTTGCTGTCCTTTTGGAGAATTTGACCAGCTTTATCTGCAGATATACCACCAACAAGCTGGTTAACTTTGCTGCCGGCAAAACCGCTTTGGCCAGCAGCAAGCTTATTGGTCCACAAGGCACCGTTGGAAAGGAGCATATCAACCTTGCCGCTGTCTGCAGTATGAATAGCACCTGTAAATGTGGATTTATCTGTGTTTAAGCCAATAGCAGTTTTATTTTTGCCATAGGAACGAATATTACCATTAATATCTACTTCCAGTTCTTTATCCGCTGCTTTAATATTACCGTTTTCATCATACTTGGCATTGAGAGTCAGGGTACCATTAAATGCATCAATGGCACGGGTATCATGAGCAACAATAGAACCACCGCCGATATTCATATTACCTCCGGAGAGATAAAGTCCGTAAGCATCGCCACTGGTTTCAATATCTACCATACCCTTAATATCGAGAGCTGCCTTGCCAGAGTTGTTGTTTACAAAAATTGCAGCCTGAGGGTTGTAGATATTTTGAAGACGGATTTTTACTGCCTTGTCCATAGTGTCGCCGTTATCAACGGTCAAAGAAGCCTTACCATCAGAATAACCACTATCACCCTGGACTAAAATACCGTAGGATTTTTTAGCATTGCTTACATTGATATTCAGACCGCCAACCTTTTCCATAATCAGGTCGCCGCCAGTAACCTTAATGCCATAGGTTGTGTTATTGTAGCCGCCAAGCTCGCCTTTAACATTAATGTCCATGGAATGGTCGTTAAGCTTCATTCTTACAGTTTTACTGGTTGCTGTTTCAATAGCTGCGAACTGGCTGTTTGTAGGATTGCTGCAGATAACATCATTGTTGCTGTCAATGTTCAGAACTGCATCACCGGAGAAATTATATTGGATTTCTCTAAATTCTCTGCCAAAAATGTCCTGACCAGTTACTACCTCTTTTCTGTTAGTACCCTTTTGTACGTAGGGGTTACGGCTTCCCCAATAATCCCACAGCTCCTGACCTGCAGTATTGCTGTCCATAATCTGCACATCAAAAACCTGCTTGTCGGAGGGAGGTGTTACAGGAGGAGCAGGTGGAGTTGTGGAAGGAGTGTATTGGCCTTGACCATTTTCGTCCTTAAAGCTCATATCACCACCAGCCAAAGCTTTAGAAACACTGCTGCCTGTAAGACCAGATGCAATTTGCACCTTACCCTTCAGGTTCTTTTCACCATTTTTATAAGCATCGTAACACAGCTTGCCTGCCAGATTGTTCAGTACTTCGTTAACCTGGTCCTCGTCCTTAGTATTGATATTATCATTATTAGTAGAAAGGATAATACCGGAGCCTGCTGCAGCACTGCCAATATGAGTATCACCATGGATAAAGTCATTTGCACTGGTGCCGTCATTGAAATGCTCATAAACGATTACAGTATGACCGCTGTAATTGCCAATAGTCAGCGGCTTAGCATCCTTTTGTAAAATAAAGCCAGCATGATCTGCATCGCTGCCGCCAACCAGCTTATCTACCTTACTGCCAGTAAAGCTTTCGTTTACTTTATTATAGGCTTCATTGGTCCACAGTGCACCATTGGACAGATACATGTTCAGCTGAGCCTTGCTGCCTGCTTTTTGCTTAGCGTCAGCAAAGCTGTTTACAGCAACACCGTGCAAACTGGAGTCAGCAGTGGAAAGGCCCAAATTAATTACAGAGCCGTTTTGTTCACCAAAATCTCCTACAAGGCTGTTAAGTACACCGATATTGCCCTTAATATCAACCTTGTTAGTACCTGCTGCAGTGTTATCATGGTTCATATTCATGCTGATAGAGCCATTTTCAGCTGCTAAAGCATAGTTTGCCTCCTGATTGGAGTTATTAGTCAAAATGCTGCCGCCGCCATTAATAACTACGGTGGAGCCATTGCCATTAGCCAGCACACCAGTACCATTAACAGCTAAGTCTACATTGCCATTAACTACAACCTTGCCGCCAGTATGCTCTGCACCATAGGGAGCATCAGCTAAAATACCATTAACGCTATGATAGCCCATGGAGCTGGTACCGTTGTTATCTACACCCCACTCACCCTTTGGGCCCTTCATTACTAAATTACCGTTGAGCTCTACAGTACTATTGCCAGAAGCATAAACGCCAACTGCCTGCTCGCCGCCTTTAACGTTGACATTAGCAGCACCATTAACAACAACCATTGCAGAAGCAGCTTGGGAGCCATGGTTATTTTGAGCATGAATACCAAAGACACTATCCTTGGTGTTTTCTGCCTTAATTGCCAAATTATCTGCAGTTACCTCAATTTTAAACGGTTTATCAGCATTTTCCTCGGCTACAGTATTATTGATACCATATTGACCCTTGCTATTTACAGAAAGCTTGCTTGTTCCTGCATTAATAACAATGTTATTTTTAGCATCAATTGCTGCAGCACCATTGGCATTAATACTGCTGTCCTTAGAAAACACATACTTGCCATCCTGGTAGATGCCTGCATCAGCATAATCCTTATCAGCAGCTTCTTCACCAGTAATAGAGGAAGTAAAATCACTGTCGTTCTTTTGAGGACCGCCGTATTGACCCTTGCCATCCTCACCAAAGGTCATATCTCCAACCTTGGCTGCAGCAGAGCTGGCAGTCAGACCAGAAGCAATTTGTACCTTAGCGTCAAGATTTTTATTTGCATGACCCTCATAGGTCAGCTTACCTGCCAGAGCATTGAGCACCTGGTTAACCTGGGCGTCGTTGTCCATAGCAATACCATTGTTGCCTGTGGAGAGTACTATACCAGAGCCAGCAGCTGCATTTTTGATAATGGTGTCCCCTGCAGCGTAATGACCTGCTTCAGTACCATTGTCAGTATGATCGTAGAACACCTGAGCATGACCACTATAGTTATTGATAGTAAGCTTATGAGTATCCTTTTGCAGAATTGTTCCCTTATGCTCAGCGTCAGTGCCGCCTACTATTTTTTCTACAACACTGCCGTTAAAATCGGACAGATTACCAAACACCTTGTTTTCCCAGGTACCATTGCCTAAATACAGGTTAGCAGTACCGCCCTTTTCGCTTCTAATAGCACCACTGAGCTTAGAATCTGCAGTATTCAGACCAATATTTACTACGGAGCCTGCACCGTCAGTCAGTACGTCGCCAAGCATCTCTGTCTTATTAGTACCAGAGCCGCTGCCATCCTTGTTCATATTGACATTTACTTTACCGCCGTCTGCAGCTGCAGCTATGTAAAAGTTCTTTAGGTATTTATTTCCTAACCAGCCTGCCTCGTCATACATTTTCATAGTACCGCCGGCAACATTTACTGCACTGTTGGTACCCTTAGCAACAAGACCGCTGCCCTTAATAGTCATATTAACATTGCCATTGACATTAATTTGGCTTTCCTCACCAGCGTACAAAGCAGCAATATGGTCATACATAGTACGCTCGCCATCACCATAGCACAGGCCGGTATCCTCTTCCATAGGATAGCCAAAGCCATTGAGCAAGGGTGCCATGGAATAGTTACCGTCAATATTTACAGTAGAGTTGGCCTTAGCATAAATACCATAAACGGTTTCGTCCTCCTGCTCAGTACCACCTGTGCCTGTGGATTTTACGCCAACTTCCAAATCACCCTTTACATTCAGTACAGCCTTTTGGTCAGCACTAGTGCCTTCCAGCTGCACGCCTCTGGCACCGCCGTCATAGTCTGTATGATTAACGGTGATTTTTGTTTTATTGGCCTCTATATTAATAGTACCAGCACCCTCCTTGGAAAAAAAAGGCTTAACCCAATAGCATTGGATTAAGCCTAATTTTTAAGTTATATTTTATTATTTTAGCATATTAGCTAAGTAGTTACAGATAAATACTGCTAAGCTAGGTGATGTGCGATATGCTTTTACTCAACATCTTACCTCAGCAGCTCTGCCTGATATGCGTACAAAGCGCAGAGAGTTTTGGCGTCGTAGAGCTCACCTTTTAAAATCATCTCCCTGATTTCCTCAGGAGTAAAGGCTTTGATGGAGATGAATTCGTCTTCGTCCGTATGCTGAGCAAACTTTGTCAGGTTCCAGGCCTTGTACAAATGAATAATTTCATCAGAAAAGCCAGGGGTGGTGGCAATGCTGATCATTCGCTGCCAGCTGCCAGCTTCGTAGCCAGTTTCCTCGCTGAGCTCGCGTTTGGCGCATTCCAAGGGGTCCTCCTCCGGGCCATGGTCCAGCTTGCCTGCAGGAATTTCCCACATTACTGTTCCTAAAGGATAACGGCATTGCTTTACCAGTACAATGCGTCCGTCGTCCAATACGGGCACTACTGCAACTGCACCGGGGTGGCGAATGTATTCACGGGTAGCGTCGTTGCCGTTGGGCAAAGTCACATGATCTAACTGCACCTTTAAGAGGCGTCCGCTGAAAACCTCTTCATTGCTGCCTTCAACATATATTTCATCTAGTTCTGGTTCATGAAATTTCTTAATCATAGTATCCCTCTTTATTACTAATTTTGCATACCTATACTTTATGCCCTTTATCCTAAGGACATTTCCACAAAATCTTTCTGCAGGTTATATCAAGCAAAAACGCACCACTCCACGTTAAAGCAGCAAAGCTATAGCCACCTCTAAAATGGATGTGATGCGCAAGTTTAAAAATGTTTAAAGGCCATTATTTCAGACTTTCCTTAACAGCCTCTGCGCTGCTCAAAAGCTGTTTAGCGTTTTCATAGGCCGCAAAGCTGCGGTTGTCGCCTGCTGTCATACGTACGATTTCTTCAACACGAGCTTGCTGCACCAAAGTTGTCAGGACTGTGGCTGTACGACCATCAGCGCTTACCTTTTCTATGTGTATGTGATTGTCGGCAAAGGCTGCAATCTGAGGCAGATGTGTAATGCAGAGCACCTGTCCTACAGTGGAGATGGCAGCAATTTTTTCAGCCATGCGCTGGGCAGTAACGCCGCCTACACCAGTGTCAATTTCATCAAAGACCATGGTAGGCACGTCGCCCTGATTCATCAGCACTGTTTTGATTGCCAACGCAATACGGCTGATTTCACCACCTGACGCTACCTTTTCCAAATCATTCAGGGGCTCGCCCATATTGGCGCTGAACATGAAGCCCAGTCCGTCCCTGCCCTCAGCTGTAAATTTGTCAAGCTCCGTCAGCTCTATAACAAAGCTGCCGTTGGGCATTGCCAAATCCCTGATATGTTTAGTTATCTGCTCACCTAAGACTTTGGCGCTGCGCTGACGCTCCTTGGTCAGCACTGCTGCAGCCTGTGTAAGCTTTTTAGTTATATCCTGAAGCTTTTTTTCTGTTGCTGCAATGGTGTCAGCAATATTTTGCAGTTCCTGCTGCTTAGCTATGGTAGCTGCCAAATATTCCAGTACGTCCTCAGTTGTTCCGCCGTACTTCTTTTGCAGGCGGTAAATGGTATCAAGTCGCTCCTGTACTGCAGCAGCGTGCTCCTCATTAAAGTCACTGCTAGAAAGATAGTCGCTCAGCTCGCTGCGACAGTCGTCCAGTGTTATCCAGCTGCTGTCCAGAGCCTCAGCAAATTCTCGGAGACGCTCGTCATAACGGGCTGCATAGCGGAGCTCGTCCTTTGCCAGCGCCAAACGGGACAAAATTCCCTTTTCACTGTCTAAAAAGCTGTGAGCCTTATTAACGGAAGTGATGATTTTTTCACTATTGCGTAAAAGCTTGGCTTCGTCCTCCAAGCTTTCCTCCTCGCCTACAACCAGCTTAGCGTCTGTAATTTCCTTGATTTCCCAGCTGTAGCGGTCTAAAAGCAGGTCCTGGTGCTCGTTGTCGGACAACAGCTTTTCCAGCTTTTTCTTTACTGCTACATATTCAGTATATATTTCTGTATAGACAGCCTTAGCCTTACTCAGCTCAGCACCGCCAAAGGCGTCCGTCAGTACTCGTGGTGTTTCTGCCTTCAATAGAGCCTGATTTTCGTGCTGTCCATGGATATCTACAAGGCGGGCGCCCAGCTGACGCAGAAAGGTCAGAGGAACCTGTACGCCGTTAACAAAGGCTTTGCTTTTTCCGGCAGAGCTTATCTGACGCTTGAGAAAAAGGTCGTCCTCAGCCTCCAGTCCCTGCTCCTTTAGAAGCTCTTTGATAGCCTTTTGACCAGAAATATCAAAGACAGCCTGTACCCATAAGCCATCGGTACCGCTACGTACATAGTCTGCAGAGGCACGACCGCCTAAAACTACGCCAAAGGCATCTATAAGGATGGATTTACCAGCACCTGTTTCACCAGTGAAAACATTAAAGCCCTGAGTAAAATCTGCTTTTGCATCTTCCAAAAGAGCAAAATTATGAACATGCAATGCTTGCAGCATCTTATCACCTCAGCTTAGCGATATCTATCAAATCTGGTAACAAGGGAAAGTACGTCTTTTTTATTTTCGCAGGCCAAAAATACAGTGTCATCACCTGCAATGGAGCCCAACACCTCAGGCCATTTCATATAGTCAACAGCAAAGGCTACGGACTGAGCTGTACCAGGCATAGTACGTACTACTACCATGCTGTCAGAATGACGCACGCTGGTAATAGAGTCCTGAAAGGTACGCTCCAGACGCTCCGGAGTAAGCATCATATTGTGCTCCTTCGGATATGCATAATGGTAGTGGCCATTGGCATCGGGAACCTTCACCAGCATCAGCTCTTTAATATCACGAGAAACAGTAGCCTGGGTAACGTCAATACCCTTGGAGCGCAAGGCTGCCGCTAAGTCCTCCTGAGTTTCAATTTTGTGTTGGTCGATAATTTCTTTAATCTTAGCATGTCTGTTCACTTTCATGAGCAATCACCCCTTTTGTCAATCACTTTACAAATTACGCATTAGCTTTTGCTGCCAGGTCTGATAATAATCACGACTTGTCAGACGTATAAGCTTCATTTTATATGG
>ULXR01009959.1_pt1 | contig 12091 bp, 10 predicted proteins | sample 1961511 | NCBI WGS metagenome assembly ULXR01 (sample SAMEA4835844, study PRJEB28245) | human gut metagenome | biome: gut microbiome; material: fecal sample | place: Denmark | collected 2008 | reverse complement strand
CCGCCATACGATACTGAAAACATCTAAGGTTCAGGTATAGGGCTCGCTTTGGCAAAGGCGTTTGTTGAAATGCACAGAGGTATTATACAAGTGGATAGCTCTGTTGAGCATGGAACTGTTTTTACTGTTGCTCTGCCTGTAATAAAGGCTGAAGGTGTTTCAATTCTATCAGCGCCAACAGTTGAAGATGTCCATAAGGCACTTGAATCTGTTCCTGAAGAAATTTATGAATCAGCCGTTGATAGCGGAAAAGAAACATTGCTTGTTATTGATGATAATCAGGATATCCGTACTTATGTAAAGACATTGCTTAAAGACAGGTACACAGTTATCGAAGCTGCTGACGGCCTGAGCGGAATCCGTAAGGCTTCAAAATATGTTCCCGACTTGATTATCTGTGATGTTATGATGCCTGGAATTGATGGCTATGAGTGCTGCCATCGGTTAAAGTCGGAAATGCAGACAAGTCATATTCCGATTATTTTGTTGACCGCATGCTCTTTAGTTGAGCAGAGAGTTAATGGTTATGCTCAAGGCGCTGATTCCTATATTTCAAAGCCGTTTACAAAAGAATTGCTTTTGAGTAGAATCGAGAACCTGATAGTCTCAAAAAAACGTTTGAAAGAATACTTTGGAGATAGTTCTTCTTTGGTAAAGGAAGATATATCCAATCTTGATAAGGATTTTGTTGGCAAGTTTAGGGCTATAGTAGAGAAAGAAATTGAAAATTCAGAATTGTCGGTTGAGGATATAGGCAAGGAAATGGGAATGAGCCGCGTGCAACTTTACAGAAAAATGAAGTCACTAACGAATTATTCACCAAATGAACTGATTAGGATAACTCGTTTGAAAAAGGCACATTCGATGCTGTCTGCTTTGGATATTACTGTTTCTGAAGTTGCCTATAAAGTAGGTTTCTCCTCTCCTTCATATTTTGCAAAATGCTATAAGGATTATTTTGGAGAAAGTCCGGCATCTCACCGCACTAATTAGCCTTAATCTGGTCAATTCTTACCAGTTTGTTAATAATGGCATATATAGTAATCCCGGCAGGAGAGTGTATTTGTAGTTTTGAGCATATATTTCTTCTATGGGTATTAACTGTATGAGTGGAAAGAAATAAAGTTTCTGCAATTTCTTTAGTAGTCATCCCCTTTGCTATGCATGCAACAATTTCTTTTTCTCGGTTGCTTAATTGCTCTTTTGTAGAAAAGGAATCAGACTGTTGCTCATGTTCCAGTGGAGATCCGCTTGTCAACACTTTGTCTTCAAGAATTTCTACGGCAGGGACAAAAAGCCTGTCTTCAACTTCGCAGTGTGAGGCAAGGTCTTGCTCGCAGTTTATAATGTCAAAAAGTACCGTTATCATCTTGTCATTTTCCTTTCCTGGATAATACCTGATGATAATGTCTTTCAGTTCTTTTAGTTTTGTAGCAATGGAATTGTGCTTTTCAGCGAATTTTCTGATAGAGTATTCTTCCTCATAAAGTCCGTTTAGCAGGTTCGTAACATACTTAAATACTGTATTGTCTTCGTAAGACATGTGTTTTTTAACTTCAAGGGCATATTCATCGTAAAACTTTATGACAAGGTTTGCGATGTCGTCAGTTCCAGAGCAGTCAATTGCTTCAATCAGTCGTCTTCTTATCATAGGCAGGCAGTAGTCGAGAAAATAAGCGTGAGCGCGTTTTAGATATTCAATTAATTGCCTGACAGAGATGTCGGTAGTGGAGAAGTTGTTTCCGCAGGTGAAGTTACAGACCGAAATGAAAGTTTTGCTGTCTATCTTATGTTGAATACAAATTTCAGAAACAGTATTGTCCCCGAAACCCAGCGGAATTCCAAATCTGCTTGTTATTGGAAGAACAGCAGAATTTTCCTCAATCATGTCCCTAAGCCTGTCATTTTCTGTGAAGCCTCTTTTACTTGCCATAATCATAATTTTAATGACAAAGATAGTGCAAGGCGAGAGCAAAACAAAGCGAAAACGCAGTTTTCAGATTTTTTTGCCAAGCCGCAGCCTATCTTGCACTTTGTGAAAGTAGTGCAAGGCGAGAGCAAAACAAAGCGAAAACGCAGATTTCAGATTTTTTTGCCAAGCCGCAGCCCTAATTTACAAAGCCTTGCATATTTTCATGAGGAACTGTAAAAAAAAGGGTTGAAGGAAATATCCCTCGAACCCCAGTTATATACTCTCAATGTTTCTCAACAAAAGAGCAAATAATAGTGAATTGTTTGCTAAAGGTACAAACAAATTCATAAAAAACAATAAAAAGGCAGAAATTTTAAATAAAAAGTTGATTTTGAATAAGTGAAAGGAAAAAAGTTTGTGAAAAAGGTGTAATTACTTTGTGGTTAAGAATAAAAGTAGTACCTTTGCGAGCCGATTATATCCAAATTAGCGTTTTTATTATGGAATTGCATATACTTTTGGCCGAGTAGATGCATTGAAGTAATATGTTTAATTAATTTATAAACAAAATTTTAGAAGTGGATACTTTAAGTTACAAAACAATTTCAGCAAACGCTGAAACAGCAAACAAAGAATGGGTTGTTGTTGATGCAACAGACCAGGTTTTGGGTCGTTTGTGCGCTAAGGTTGCTAAAATTCTTCGCGGCAAATACAAACCAAATTACACACCGCACGCAGACTGTGGTGACAACGTTATTATCATTAACGCAGATAAAGTTGTTCTAACAGGTAATAAATGGGAAGGTCGTGAATATTTGTCATACACTGGTTACCCAGGTGGACAACGTTCAACAACTCCAGAAGTATTGTTGAAGAAATCATTCAACAAGCACATCAAGCCAGGTATGCACCCGTTGTATATCAAGGTTATGAAGGGTATGTTGCCAAAGAACCGTCTTGGTCGTCGTTTAATTGAGAATATGCACGTTTACAACGGTCCAGAGCACCCACATGCTGCTCAGAACCCGAAAGTTATTGACATCAACACGCTTAAATAATTATTGAGGTATGGAACAAATTAATGCAGTAGGTCGTCGTAAAGCGGCTATCGCGAGAGTATTCGTGAAAGAAGGAACAGGCGTTATCACAATCAACAAACGTCCACTTGAGGCTTATTTCCCAAGTTCTATTCTTCAATATATCGTTAAGCAACCACTTGAATTGCTCGGCGTTACTGAAAAATATGACATCAAGGTAAATGTAGTAGGTGGCGGTTTTACAGGTCAAGCAGAAGCATTGCGTTTGGGTATTGCTCGTGCATTGGTTAAAATCAACGCAGAAGACAAATCAGCATTGCGTCAAGCAGGCTTCGTAACACGTGACCCACGTTCAGTTGAGCGTAAGAAACCAGGTCAACCGAAGGCTCGTAAGAGATTCCAATTCAGCAAACGTTAATATTTTATTTGGATTATCTTACAAAGTGTTTAGTATCCAAACCGGCGAGACTCGCTTGCTGCGAGGCATGACGCTACTTGTCGGTTGTATTTAGTAGAACGTAAACAAAGAAATTAAAAATGTCAACACCAAAATTTGAACAATTATTAGAAGCAGGTTGCCATTTTGGCCACTTGAAACGTAAATGGAATCCTGCAATGGCTCCTTATATCTTTATGGAGCGCAATGGTATCCACATCATTGACCTTTACAAAACTGCAGCAAAACTTGACGAAGCAGCAGCAGCTTTGAAAAATATCGCTAAATCAGGCAAAAAAGTACTTTTCGTTGCAACAAAGAAGCAAGCTAAGCAAGTAGTTGCTGACAAGGCAACTTCTGTAAATATGCCATTCGTTATCGAACGCTGGCCAGGTGGTATGCTTACTAACTTCCCTACAATCCGTAAGGCAGTTAAGAAGATGACTAACATCGACAAGATGATGAAGGACGGTACATTTGATAACCTTTCAAAACGTGAACGCCTTCAAGTGTCTCGTCAACGTGCAAAATTGGAAAAGAACCTTGGTTCTATCGCTGACTTGAACAGACTTCCATCTGCACTTTTCGTAGTTGACGTATTGAAAGAGCATATTGCAGTAGCAGAAGCAAAACGTCTTGGTATTCCAGTATTCGCTATTGTAGATACTAACTCTAACCCAGATGTAGTTGACTTCGTTATCCCAGCAAACGACGATGCTTCTAAGTCTATCGAACTTATCCTTGATACAGTTTGCGCTGCTATGCAAGAAGGTCTCGAAGAAAGAAAAGCAGAAAAGGCTGACGCTCCTGAAGCAGAAGACAAAGATGCAGCACCAAAGCGTGAACGCCGCCGCATCAAAAAATCTGCGCCAGAAGCAGAAAAGGTAGACGCTGAATAATCTACTCAATTAATTAATAACCAAAAATAACTATAATAGATATGGCTGTTACAATGAGCGACATCAGCAAGCTCCGTAAACTTACTGGAGCAGGTATGATGGACTGCAAAAAAGCATTGCAAGAAACAGACGGCGATATGGACGCTGCTGTAGAGATTATCCGTAAGAAAGGTCAAGCAGTTGCTGCAAAGCGTGAAGACCGCGAGGCTTCTGAAGGATGTGTTCTCTCTGCATGTGCTGACGATTTCGCTGCTATCGTAGCCCTTAACTGCGAAACAGACTTCGTTGCAAAGAATGAAGGTTTTGTGGCTCTTACAAAGTCTATCCTTGACGCTGCTATGGCTGCAAAGGCTAAGACTCTTGATGAGGTAAAGGCTCTTACTATCGATGGCAAGACTATCGCTGATCTTATCGTTGAAGAAATCGGTAAGACTGGTGAGAAGATGGAACTCGGTGCTTATGAATGCCTTGAAGGTGCTGGTACTACATGCTATGACCACCTTGGCAACAAACTTTCTACTATCGTAACTTTCAACAAGCCTGTTGATCGCCAAGTTGGTAGAAACATTGCTATGCAAGTTGCTTCTATGAACCCAGTTGCTGTTAGTGAAGACGCAGTTCCTGCTGAAGTTAAGGAAAAAGAACTTGCTATTGCTATTGACAAAACAAAAGCAGAACAAGTTCAAAAAGCTGTTGAGGCTGCTCTTAAGAAAGCAGGTTTCAACCTTTATACTGCAGAAAACGAGGAGCACATCCAAGAAGGCATTATGAAGGGTTATATCACAGAAGAGCAAGCTGCTCAAATCCGTGAAATCAAGGCTACTGTTGCTGAGCAAAAGGCTGCTAACTTGCCAGAGCAAATGATCCAAAATATCGCTAATGGTCGTATGAACAAGTTCTACAAAGAATCTTGTCTTCTCGAACAAGCGTTCATTATGGATGAAAAGGCTACTGTTAAGTCTTATCTTGCAAGTATTGACGCTGATTTGACTGCTGTTGCTTTCAAACGTGTAAACTTGAATGAAGACTAATATTTAGTCCTCTATATTATAAAAGCCGCAAGCAATTGCGGCTTTTTTTGCGCCTTATTGCAAATGATTCGCTTTTTATCCAGCCGACTTGTTTGTCTTTTCTCTTTTTATTATTTTTGCGAAGATTATATATAAAACTCAATGCTATGAAAGTTTTATTTTTACTTCTGTCTTTCTTTTTGAGCTGGCTGTTTATCAGTTGTGTTATAAATGATGAGCATGGAAATTTTAACAGTACCTCGTTTGTTACTTGCGATGATTCTTGCCCTGTTTTCCCTGGTGGTGATGCCGAGATGATGAAGTTTATCGAAAAGAATATTCATCATCCGCAAGATGTAATTGAGGCTGGATTTGAGGGTAAGGTTGTTGTTAAATTTACGGTTATTAAAACCGGCTCAATTTGCAATATTAGTATAGTTGAAAGTGTGTGTAAATCACTTGATGAGGAGGCTGTTAGAATTGTTAAGTCTTTTCCAAAATTAAACCTGCTATGAGAGGAAAAGAACCGGTTGATGAATGTTTGACTGTCCCTTTTGATTTTAAGTTGCCGTCTGAGAATTTGGATGAGATTTATTATGAACCTTGTTTTCATATGCCCGTTTTACCAGGAGGAGATGCGGAGTTAATGAGGTTTATGGAAAGAAATTTACGCTATCCAAAAGATGCTCTTGAAAAAGGTATAGAGGGGCGTGTTATTACTAAGTTTACTGTTACATAGACAGGCTCTATACGGAATATCAGAATCGTTAGAAGCGTGTATATATCCCTTGATGAGGAGGCTATCCGAATTGTTAAGTCGTTACCGAAATTTGTGCCGGGAAAGATTGACGGTGCTTTGGTAGACATTGAATATACTCTACCTGTAAATTTCAGGTTGCCACCAGAATATAAAACAAAGAAATAGTATAAAAATAATGGATTGCTTCAAGAGAGGCAATCCATTATTTTTACTTTATGGCAATTTTACAATATTCCTTGAGCCATCATTGCTTTGGCAACCTTCATGAAACCTGCAACGTTGGCACCTTTGACGTAGTTAGTGTAATCGTCGCTCTCTTTGCCGTATTTCTGGCATTGAGTGTGGATATCAGCCATGATGCTTTTCAATTTAGCGTCAACTTCCTCTGCTGTCCAAGTAAGTTTCTGTGAGTTTTGTGCCATTTCGAGGCCTGAAACAGAAACGCCACCAGCATTTGCAGCCTTGCCAGGAGCATAGAGAATCTTTGCATTGATGAATTGGTGAACAGCCTCTGGTGTTGACGGCATGTTTGCGCCCTCAGAAACAGCGAAGCATCCGTTTTCAAGAAGAGCCTTAGCGTCGTCACCATCAAGTTCGTTTTGTGTAGCCGAAGGCATTGCAATGTCGCACTTGTAATTCCATGGGCGACCGCCTTCAACGTATTCGCAACCGTACTTTTCAGCAAATTCACGGATTCTGCCGCGGTAGATATTTTTGAGTTCAAAAATGAAATCGAGTTGCTCCTCTGTAAGACCTTCTGGAACGTAGATAACGCCGTTAGAGTCGCTCATTGTGATAACTTTTGCTCCGAGGGAGAGAAGTTTCTTTGCAGTATATGTTGCAACATTACCAGAGCCGGAAATAGCGACTTTCTTTCCTTTGATGTCAATGCCTTTTGTTGCAAGCATATTTAATAGGAAATACACATTTCCGTAGCCAGTTGCTTCCGGTCTGATAAGAGAGCCACCGAATTCAAGTCCCTTACCAGTAAAAGTACCTGTATTTTCGAGAGCCATTTTCTTGTACATACCATACATATATCCGACTTCACGGCCTCCAACGCCTATATCTCCTGCAGGAACGTCGGTATCAGGACCGATGTGACGCCATAGTTCTGTGATGAATGCCTGGCAGAAACGCATTATTTCCATATCTGATTTTCCTTTCGGGCTAAAGTCAGAACCACCTTTGCCACCACCCATAGGAAGAGTTGTAAGAGAGTTCTTGAATGTTTGCTCGAATGCAAGGAATTTCAGGATAGACTGGTTAACTGATGAGTGAAAACGAATGCCACCTTTGTACGGGCCGATAGCGTTGTTGTGCTGGATTCTGTAACCCATATTGTTCTGCACTTGACCCTTATCATCTACCCACGAAACGCGGAAAGAGAAAATTCTATCAGGAATGCATAGACGCTCTATCAAATTGTATCGCTCAAATTCCGGATGTTCGTTATATACATCCTCGATTGATGTTAATACTTCCTCAACTGCTTGGAGGTACTCCGGTTCGTAAGGAAATCTGCGACGAAGGTCGTTGATAACTTCTGTTGCTTTCATTTTTTCTAATCTCCAGTTTTGTTAATGTTTGTGCAAAAGTACACAAATAAATCGAAATTGCGAAATAATTGTTATTAAAATCGCTTAAAATCTTACATAATGGTGGTTTTTGTGTGGTTTTGCAAATATTTTCTTTTTATTGTTTCTGTTTGAGTATCTTAGTTTTAGTGTTAATATGTTGCGCGTTTAGCAGTGTTGTTTACCCTTTCTATAGATTGGTAAACAAGACCGAAGATACCTGCTCTTGCTCCAACCTTAGAGAAAGCGGGGTTGTTTCTGGTAGGGCAAACGCGGTTACTGAGGAAGATATAGATAATATCATTCTCAGGGTCAATCCAGAATGACGTTCCTGTATAGCCAGTGTGGCCAACGACGCATGCCGGAGCCTCCTCGCAAGTTGAGGAGCGTTCAGGCTTTTCTGTGTTAGGCTTGTCAAAGCCAAGCCCTCTATGTGAGTTTTTGCTTTGTGAAGTCATGAATGTTTTGACAACGTCAGGTGCTATTATTTGTGTCCCACCGTATGCTCCCTTATTCAAGAGCATAGAGCAGTATTTTGCCAAGTCATTTGCTGTTGAGAATAGTCCGGCATTTCCTTGCACTCCTGCTGAAAACGCGGCAGTCTCGTCATGGACAGTACCAACGATAACTCCATCGCGGAAATACTCGTCAATTTCTGTAGCTGCTATTTCTGCCTTGTCGAATTTTTCAAGAGGCTTGTAGCATGTTCTGAAAGCCCCGAGAGGACGGTAGATCTGCTCGTAGAGGAATTTGTCGTGTTTGGTGTTGTTTGCGTTCTCTTCTGCTTCCATAAGCAGGCAGAAGTTCAGACAACTGTATAGGTAATTTTTGTTGTCACGAAGTTTAATGTTGTGAATTTTCTGCATTATAGTATCGTAAGTTACCTGGCCAACAAACAATTTCTTACCCAACTGATAGTTGAAAGCATCAGTTTTATGGTCAGAAATAATGTCGCGTCTAACTTTAGCGTCTTTGTTTAAGAATCCTCCACCTGCCTGTTTTGTGAAAACTACCGTCCTTTTCCCTCCTACAAGTTTGCCTGTAAATGAAAGGCTATCGGTCATCTCTTTGTAGATGTTTAGAGCGGCTGGCATGCCTGTTTCATGGTATAGAATGTCCTTTATAAGGAAATTACCCTTTTCTGTTCCTTTCAATTCTGGAATGAATTTTTCCAACTTGTCGTTAAGGTGCATGTTTCCCAAATCTATTGTTTTCATAATAGCAGGAAGAGTCCCTGTTGCTTTAGATACCGAGGCAAGGTCAAAAATTGTATTTGCAGTAACTTTAATTTTCTTTTTGTTGTCAGTGTAACCGTAGTTCCTGTTAAAAACAATTTTGCCGTTTTTGGCAACGAGCACTTGGCAACCTGTGTAGGCTCCTTGCTTGATTCCTTCTGTGGCAAGAGAATCTGCCTGGAAGATGAATTTTTCGTCAAGGCCAACTTCTTCTGCAATCCCATAGCCAATTCTTGATGGCTTTATGTTAACTCCAGTGCCACAACTTGCAACACCGTCAATGGATACAGGCGTCTTTCCAGATATTTCACTACCACCAAAAATTGCTTGAGCTGCGTATTCCTGTGCGAATTTTTCTTTTTCATAGCCTATTACTGCAGTGTTGCAGACGTTAATAGCCTCTTTGTGCTTAGTAAGGGCATACGGCGTTGTGAAGAATACAGGAACAACCTTTCCAGCACCTGCGCTTTTGACTATCATGTCAAGGCATGTTGCAGCCCATTGGTCTCTTGTGTATATTCCCACGATTACCGTAGCGGCATCCTTAACCTTTTCAGCAATGCTGCTTGCGTTTGCAGCATTCATGGCGTATTTGTTTACGGTAGTGTAAAGTCCGCATGTTTCTGTGAATTTGTTGAAAGCATCGTCACCAATATTGATTACCGCAACGGTTTTGTCGAGGTGCTTTATCGGCAGTATGTCGTTTTCGTTCTTGAGAGCAGTTATGCCAGCGGCAAAGAGTTTCCTCATAACCAGTTCGGCACTTCTTGTGTTCACGCTTTTTTCTGCGGCCGTCGCGTCTATTTCTTTACTGTTCTGAAGGTTAAGAGCGTATTTGTACCTGAGGATTTTTTTACAAGCGTTTTCAATAAGTATTTTGTCGTTGCCGCCCTCTTCGTATGCCTTAATCATAGCCTTGAAGTTCTTCGGCAAGTTTCTCGGTTCGAGAAGAACTTCCGCGCCGGCACGCAGAGCAAGCAGTCCGTTTGGTTGGTCATCAACGATTGCTCCTTTCATTGTTAGTGCATCGGTAAAGACCAGCCCTTTAAAGCCCATTTCTTCCTTGAGAAGTTTAGTAACAACGCTACTGCAAAGAGAAGAAGGCAATTTGCCGGTTTTTAAAGCCGGAATGTTAAGGTGTGCAATCATTACTCCAGACAAACCTGCTTTAAAATAATTTTTGAAAGGGATAAGATCGCTTGATTGAAGTTCTATTAAAGAGCGTTCAACCAAAGGGAGAGTCTTGTGTGAGTCGTCGTGAGTGTCACCGTGTCCTGGAAAATGTTTTGAAACAGACATAACGCCGTTGTCTTCAAGACCGCGCGAGTAGGCAATTGCCTTGCTGCTGACGTTTGATGGTTTCTCACCAAAAGAGCGCGTTCCAATAACAGGGTTATTAGGATTGCTATTTACGTCAAGAACAGGGGCAAAATTAACGCTGATGCCGAGCGCTTTACATTCTTTAGCTATTTCGGCTCCGTATTCATACAGCAATTTGTCGTTCTGTATAGCCCCAAGCATCATGTTTTTGGGGAAACGGGGTGTGTTCGGCATTCTCATAGATAGACCCCATTCTCCGTCGATTGCAACGAAAATCGGGGTTTTTGAGATGCTGTTGGTATAGTTTACCAGTTCAGCATGGTTTTTTGCAGGACCGGGGCTGAAGTATATGCAGCCGATGTTGTATTTGTCAACCAGCAGTTTGATTTCATCTTTGGCCTTCTGAAGATCCTTTGGGGCTACCGCCTGTGCAATAAGTTGTCCGATTTTTTCTTCGGTAGAAAGAGAGTTGTAAACGCTGTCTACCCATTCGTTCATTGCCTTCGAATCGGTATTTTTAAGGATAATTGTCTTATGCTTTCCGTTAACTATAAACGGAAGTAAGGCACATAGGGTAATTGTAATAATTAGTTTTTTCATTTTAGTTATGGATTTATTCAAAGAACATTCTTGGGGTTGGGTCTGGATTTATTTGTTGATTGTTTTTTGTCATTTCTTTTATGATGTCAATCATTGAATATTTCAGTGATACTTCAGTCTTTCCTATCAGTTTTGCTTTAGTAAGAGGTTCCATGTTGTCTCCGCCTTCATAAAGATAACTGATTGTGGCAATTATATAGGTTTTGTTTGGGTTAATAGGTTTTCCGTTGATAAGTATTTCCGTCGTTTTCTTGTTCTTGAACGTTGCTTTAATATGCTTGCTTACGGCATCGCCGTCGCGGGATGCCATTATATCGAAGGCGTCAATGATTGATTTTCCGTCAAGTTCGATAACGTTTACATAGTTTTCAAAAGGCAGCATAGTGTGTATAAGACCCAAAGAAATGTCACCCTTTGGGAGAGGCTTGCGGATTCCCCCCTTATTGCCGATTGCAAAGTCGATATGCTTGTCAGTAACCGTTTCTCCTATTTCATAAATTTTGTCAGCAACCCAGTTTGAAAGAGGGTTTGTGCCACGATTTGGGTATTCAGCGGCGGATTTCCCAATGATAATTTGTTTCATTTTCTCTACACCCTTGTCGTAAGGTTTCAACCATTCCGCAATTTTTGGGTCTGTTCTGTTGTCATAGCGAGCGTCAATCTTTATCAGTTCGCTTTCTGGTTCCTCGTCAAGGTCATCAAGGTCAATTGTGATTACACCGAGATATTCACCATTGCCACCTGTCTGAGCAACAAGGACTTTTTTACCTTTTTTATTTTCGAAGATGTTTTGGTGTTTTCCTTCTTTAGGGTCTATTTTTGTATGGGAGTGTCCGCCAATTATAACGTCAATATCCTTGCTGTTTAGGGCAAGGAGAGAGTCACAAGGCAAGTTTGGTCTGCTGGTTTTGTATCCAATGTGAGAAAGAACTATAACGTAGTCAGCCTTACCCTTGTTTTTTAGCATAGTTGCAATACTGTCGGCAACGAAAGCCGCATCTTTGTATTCCATACCAATGCGGTTACCAGGAAGAATCATACCCTCTGGTTGGCATCCAATGCCGATGAAGGCAATTTTCTTGTCGTCAAATTTTTTGATTACGTATTCCTTTGTCATTCCTTTTAGCGGAGTTTTGTCGAAGTTATAGTTCGCACAAATTTTTTCTGCTTTTAGAATCTTATAGTTTTTTGCAAGAGCCTCCAAACCGTTGTCGAACTCGTGGTTGCCAATGGTTACTATGTCGTACCCGAGTTTGTTCATGCCGCCGTATTCAACTTCACCGCCAAAAGCAGTAAAATAAAGAA
>ULXR01040596.1_pt1 | contig 12243 bp, 8 predicted proteins | sample 1961511 | NCBI WGS metagenome assembly ULXR01 (sample SAMEA4835844, study PRJEB28245) | human gut metagenome | biome: gut microbiome; material: fecal sample | place: Denmark | collected 2008 | reverse complement strand
AGCAGCCACTCGAAGAGAGAGAGAGAAGCCGAGAGTGAGAAAACTCCGAAAATAGTTTTTATCAAGAATTTTAGACCAAGGATCTTTAAGGCTACCACCAACAAGGCTACGTTGATGACAAAATAAGATACGGATACCGGGATCAATCCATTGGAGGCAAAGAAGATCAACGCACAGATACCACTTACCCCACCTGTCACGATTTCGTTGGAAAGGATAAAGGCGTTGAATCCGAATCCGTATAATAGAGTTCCGAACAGGATCATTAGATAATCCTGTACGGAAAAATAGATTTTTGTGAGTTTTAAGTTCATCCCACTACGATATTAACGATTTTGCCGGGAACGACAATTACCTTCTTAACGGTCTTGCCTTCCATCCACTTCGCTGAGTTCTCATGGCTCAAGGCCGCCTTCTCAGCGTCTTCACGGGAGATATCTGCCGGAAGTTCGAGGTTGAAACGGGCTTTACCATTGAATGAGATGACGTAGGTAACTGATTTTTCTACCAGATACTCTTCGTTATGTTCCGGCCACTGGGCATCGCAGATGGTCGTATCATGTCCTAATTGATGCCATAGCTCTTCCGTGATGTGGGGAGCGAACGGAGCCAATAAGGTGATCAGCGGCTCCAAGATGGCGCGCTTGCTGCATTTTAAGCTCGTTAACTCGTTCACGCAAATCATGAAGGCGCTAATGGACGTGTTGTATGAGAAATGCTCGATGTCGAACGTTACTTTCTTGATCAGCTTATGCAAGGATTTCAATTCGTCGGCCGTAGGCTCGGCATCGGTAACTTGCAGGGTATCCGTATTGCCGAAGAACAAGCCCCAAAGCTTCTTTAAGAAACGGTGTACGCCGTCGATACCGTTCGTATCCCAAGGCTTGGATTGCTCCAGCGGGCCTAGGAACATCTCGTACAAACGTAGGGTATCGGCACCATATTTCTCAACGATCATATCCGGGTTCACTACGTTGAACATGGATTTGGACATCTTCTCGACCGCCCATCCGCAGATATATTTACCATCTTCCAATACGAACTCTGCGTCGTTGTATTCCGGACGCCAGTTCTTGAAAGCCTCTATATCCAACAGATCGTTAGATACGATATTTACGTCTACGTGGATAGGGGTGACCTCGTATTGGTCTTTCAAGTTCAAGGAAACGAATTTATTGGTTCCGTTGATGCGGTACACGAAGTTCGAGCGTCCTTGGATCATACCTTGGTTGATCAATTTCTTGAACGGCTCTTCCTCGCAAACGATACCCAAGTCGAACAAGAACTTATTCCAGAAACGGCTGTAAATCAAGTGGCCGGTAGCGTGTTCCGTACCACCGATATATAAATCCACGTTTCTCCAACATTCATCCACGTCTTTAGCTACCAAGGCTTTATCATTATGCGGGTCCATATAGCGCAAATAATAAGCGGAAGAACCGGCGAAGCCCGGCATCGTACAAAGCTCCAGCGGGAAGATCGTCTGGTTATCGATCTTTGATACCTCGGTGACTTTTTGGTTTACCGTGTCCCAAGCCCATTTAACGGCGTGTCCTAATGGAGGCTCGCCCGTCTCGGTAGGCAAGAATTTATCTACTTCCGGCAGCAACAAGGGCAGACATTCTTCCGGCAACATCTGAGGCATGCCATCGGCGTCGTAATATACCGGGAACGGTTCGCCCCAATAACGCTGGCGGCTGAAAATAGCGTCGCGCAAGCGGTAGTTTATCTTCACACGTCCCAGATCGTGATCTTTTACGTATTTCTTGGTAGCGGCTATCGCTTCCTTGATCGTCAGTCCGTTCAAGGAAAGATCGCAATAAGGAGTAACGCCGGCTCTCGGAGAATTGCATACGATACCTTCCTTGGCATCGAAACTTTCCTCGCTTACGTCGCAACCTTCCACCAACGGACGGATTTCCAGTCCGAAATGCTTCGCGAAAGCGTAGTCGCGGCTATCGTGCGCCGGAACCGCCATGATCGCTCCCGTACCGTAGCCGGCCAATACATAGTCGCTGATCCAGATGGGAACCGCCTCGCCCGTAAACGGGTTAATAGCGTAGGAACCACTGAATACACCGGTTACCTGACGGTCGGCGATGCGCTCGCGCTCGGTACGTTTCTTGGTGCGATCTAGGTAAGCGTCTACTTCCGCTTTTTGGTCTGCCGTAGTTAATTGTTGAACCAATTCGCTTTCCGGAGCTAATACCATGAAGGTAACACCAAACATCGTATCGGCACGGGTCGTAAAGATCGTGAATTCCCTGTCGCTGTCTTTTACCTTGAAGCGAACCTCGGCACCTTCGCTGCGTCCGATCCAGTTCTTTTGGGTCTCTTTCAAGGAATCCGTCCAGTCGATCGTATCCAATCCGTCCAACAGGCGTTGCGCGTAAGCGGATACACGTAAGCACCATTGGCGCATGATCTTTTGTTCCACCGGATAGCCTCCACGCTCGGAAACACCGTTCACGACCTCATCGTTCGCTAATACGGTACCCAAGGCGGCGCACCAGTTTACCATGGTCTCGCCACGATAAGCGATCCGGTAGTTGAGTAATATCTCTTGTTTTTCTTTATCGCTCTTGGCTTTCCATTCCTCGGCGGTGAAACTAAGTTCCTCTCCGCAAGCTACGTTCAGACCTTCCGTACCACTGGTCTCGAAAGCCTGTATCAACTCGCTGATCGGGCGGGCTTGCTTCTCGTCGTTGCAGTAGTAGCTGTTGAACATCCGGATGAAGGCCCATTGCGTCCATTTGTAATATTCGGGATCGCAGGTACGGATCTCACGGCTCCAATCGTAGCAGAAACCGATCTTTTCCAATTGCTCCCGATAACGGGCTATATTATTTTTTGTCGTGATCTCCGGATGTTGGCCGGTCTGGATGGCGTATTGCTCCGCGGGCAATCCGTAAGCGTCGTAACCCATCGGGTGCAATACGTTAAAACCTTGCAAACGTTTGAAACGCGAATAAATATCAGAAGCTATATAACCGAGCGGGTGGCCAACGTGCAATCCCGCACCGGAAGGATAGGGGAACATGTCCAATACATAGTATTTAGGCTTATTCGTGTCCTTTTCGACTTTATAAACCTTTTCGGCAATCCAGTAGTCGTGCCACTTCTTCTCAATCTCTCTGAAATTGTACTCCATGATCGTTTATCGTTTTTGTATCGTTTTCTATTTAAGGCCACAAAGTTAGTGAATTTATTTATTTTATATGAGTTATTTACATGAACTGTTTATTTCACGTAACCAATCCGGGGGCGAGATTGATTCTCGGTTCTTTTCGCTTGTAACTCAGCGAGTGACAGATTGATTAGCTCAAGTTGCGTACGGGTATCTTCGTTGATGTCGTTGTAATCGGCAAATGCTTCTTCGATATACGCTTTGAGTTCCTTTACTTCTTGTTGGAGTTCAAGCAAAGGGGAGGAAGAACTTATTATTTGTCGTATACCGACGAAAGCACGCATGATAGAGATATTGACTTTAATGGCTGTATCGGATCTGAGTACAGAAGAAAGCATTGCTATACCTTGCTCCGTGAAAGCGAATGGAGCATATTGGTTACCTCCTTTCTTTGAGATGCCAATTTGGCATACCATATTGTTTTTCAAGTTGTTAAATTCTTGAATTGTTAATGTGAACATAAAATCATCAGGAAAGCGTTCTATGTTTCGTCTGACCGCACGTTTCAATTGGGCGGTTTCCGTTCCATACATTTCCGCCAGATCAAAATCCAGCATGACTTTTTGCCCTCTGATCTCATAAATCTTGTTTTGTATCGCTTGTAATTCCATAGTATAAGAACTTATTAGTTTACTTTATTTGATATAACCAATTTTAGGCTTTTTAGCATTGTTCTTTTTCTTTGTAGCCAGTTCGGAAAGAGCTATGTAAATATCATCCAAAGACTTTTGGGTGTCTTCACTGAGATCATTGATAGCGCAAAGGGTTTCCTCATTAGCCATTTCAAGAGATTTGATACGTTCTTGTAGTTCTTTAATTTCGATGGAACTAGTGATAGTTTGTAAGGTATAATTCCGGATAGCGACAAAGGCTCTCATAATGTTTCTGTTGATTTCTATGGCAGTTTTAGAATTTAGCACACTACTAAGCATAGCCACCCCTAATTCCGTGAAAGCAAAAGGCTTATATTTGAAATTACTACCTCTTCCTTTATTCAAGATACCAAATTGGCATCTTGAAAGTTCCTCCTTGGTTAACTCAAACATGAAATCATCTCCTTCAAAGCGTTCTATATTACGTCTGACCGCACGTTTCAATTGGGCGGTTTCCGTTCCATACATTTCCGCCAGATCAAAATCCAGCATGACTTTTTGCCCTCTGATCTCATAAATCTTGTTTTGTATCGTTTGTAATTCCATAGTAAAGATTTTAGTTTAATATTATGGTCGCAAAGGTTTGTAAAATAATTGAGATAAGCAATAAGCTAGTTGGATATTTATGATTGGTTGCATTTGTAAGTTGTACAATGAGTTATTGCTGATCCGGCTTATTGTCTATTTTTTATGTGTTCTTATTTTCCTTATAAGATTTCCGGGAAAAACACGTACGTGATTTATGAAAAACACGTACGACTTTTTGGAAAAACATGATGATGTTTTTATATCACTGATATTCATGTATATATAACTTGATACCTTTGCATGGACTTATTGTGTTTTTTTTCTTCTTGTATTTGTTATTTTGTTGTTCTATCGTTTGTTTATGAATTAAAAATATTTAATTTTGCTTATCTATAATAAAGGATGAAGTCATTTATATATATACTATTAACTTCCTTGACTTTCCTTGTGGTAGGATGCCAAAATGAATCTGAGGAAATCCGTTTGATCAATCAGGCGGAACGCCTGTTTGATGCTTATCCGGATAGTGTAATCACTACATTGGATTCCATTCCGCTCCCAGAAGAGATGAGTCCCCGTCTGATAGCCCGTTGGTGTATGTTATACGCACGTGCCGCCGATAAAATAGAGGACGAGATGCCTTATACGAACCAGCTTGAGATCGCCTTGAAATACTATCAAAAGAAAAAGATGCGGGAAGAGGAGGCTGAGATCGGTCTTTATCTGGGGCGTTCGTACGTGGAGGATAAGGAGTACGAGAAGGCAATGAGGACTTACTCCGATGCGCTGAAAGTAGCGTTGGCGATTAAGGATTATAATCGTGCCGGGTATATTTGTAGTTATATGGGAGATTTGTATGAGGTAGATCTTCGTTATATATTAGCCGCCGAGAAGTATAAAGAAAGCGGAAAGTATTTCCATTTAGCTAATAATACTACGAGCTATGTACGTGCGTTCGTGAATGAGGGAAGAAGCTATATGAGTGTTGATTCTAATTATTTGGCTTTAGCTTCATTGAAGCAAGCAGAAGTGATTATGGATTCGTTAAATGTCGAAAATGTTAAAACTTATGTATATAATGGCTTGGGTAATATATATAATGATTTGGGAGATTATGATTTAGCGGAATATTATATTTTACGATGTATAGAATTAGATCCAGAAGAAGTAGCTTCAGATTATTTATCATTGGTTGATATCGAGAAAAAACGTGGTAACTTGGAGAAGGCTGAGCAGTATTTGAGAAAGGCTAGTGATGTGCCTGCTGATAATGAGTTAGTTCCGATTACTATAGCTTATTATAATTATGTAATAAAGAAGAAACAAGATGACTTAAAAAACGCTTTGGATTTTTTTGAAAAATATGTGGAAATAGAGGATTCTCTTATAAACGTAAGTAAATCTATAGATATATATGATACAGAACAAAAATATGAACATTTGAAATTACATAATGAAAATATAGGATTACTTTTAAAAAATCAAAAGAATTATATATTTATATTAGTTTTATTATTTATCTGTGCTTTACTCGTTATTATCTATTTGATGACATTGAGAAGAAAAAATAGATCATTATTGAAACAACAAGAGGAAATAAATGATTTGAATCAAAATATATATCAGCTATCTGTAAAGTTATGTGGAAAAGAAAAAAAAATAAAGTTACAAGAAAACTCATTACATCTTGCGAAAGAAGAATTAGTATCTTATGAAAGTACAAAAAAAGAAGTAGAGGATTTGAGATATAGATTAATCAATTTAAGAGAAATAAAGATTCAAAATTCTAGTTTAACTCAAAAAATAAAGAGGATGTCTCAAACGGTTTGGTCGAAAGCCTCACAAGCAGTAATCGATGAGAAGATGTGGATTGATATAGAAGTGTTGATGGTAGAGATATATCCTGATATTGTAAAGGCATTGAGAGACGCAGACCTATCTTTTTCGGAAATGCACCTTTGTTTTCTTACCTTATTCAAATTAGATACGAAAGCCATGTCTACCCTTTTAAATATAATACCAACTTCCGTAGACAAAACACGCTTGCGGGTACGGAAAAAGTTACATTGGGAAGGCAAGCAAGATTTTTATGAGTCGCTTATCCATATTAAACCTGTTTAGTCTGTTATAGACTCTGTTTAGATACAATTTTAGAGTTTTGTCCATATATGTATTGGTTTACTTGTTTGATTATTAAATAATTATATATTTTTGCTTGTCCATACGTTCTTGAAGGTTTTGTACTTTCTATGTCATGTAGACTCTCTACTTTTGCAGTCGTAAACAATAACGAAAAAAGAGAGTGTATATGAAAAATTTAAAATGGCTGTTACTAGCTCTATTTAGTATCTCTACTTGTACAACTTCATTATTAGCGCAGCGTATATCTATACGTGGGCACGGAAGTTTGCATAAAAAACAGCGATCTATTAATTTAGATGTACCTATAATAGCTGATATCGATGAAACCTCAAAAGTTCTATCCTTGGAGTTCTTAGAATATATAGGAGAGGTACGAGTATCTGTTACAGACACTAATGGAAATATTGTTTATGAGGAAATGATAGATACACAAAATGTTTCTTCTAGTATTATCTCATTAGATGAATGTACTTCTGGATCTTATGGCCTTTATATATCAGATTCAGAAAATTATGCGGAAGGTTTTTTTAATTTATAAATAATTTAAATTTTAGAAGTATGGACAAAAAGACAGTGCTTTTAGCATCTGCATGTACTTTATTAATGATATCATGTAGTAATGATTCGGAATTGATTAATGTTGCTGAAACGACAGGATTACAAACAAAGGCTTTTGTTGGTGAAGCAGATTTTCAAATTGTAGATTATGCGGGAGATAAATGTATTCAGTTCAAGAATGATTCCGTATTTAATGCAATGCTTTGGGAGATGAACGATATGTCAGAAGAAGAGATAAATAATATTTTCTCGGGAGTTGGTTTCGTAAGTCAATGGCAACTTATGCAAGAAGCAGATCAAGAACAGGAGCTTATTGTAGACAATTATGAGAAAGATCTTAGCCAACCTTGGCCTGCTCATCAAATCAAAGAATTCAAACAAAAATATGATGATGTTTTCATGTTTGAACCTTATGATTCTACAGATTTTATTGCGCATTATAAATTAAAAGGTTCCACGTATAGTCCTTTTGTAAATAGGCAAGGATTGTTTTTAATTGGAGATAGTGTTGTGCATGCTTCTGTGTATGAATCTTTAGAGGAATATTTCGGACCAGGGATATCATTGTATGGAGATGATATGTCAACATCGGAAGCTACTAGTACAAATAAGGCAGAAGTAAAATATACGAAGTCGGATGGTACTTTCGTAAAAGTTAGAGCTATGCCAGCATTGGAAGATGGAACAATGTGGATTGCCGGTAAAGAATATAAGAAAGTAAAGTGTGAATTACTTAGTCAAAGAAAAAAGGTTCTTTGGAAGAGACATCATGCAAGTGTTCACTTTCGGTATCAATTGAAAGGTTCTGGATTGGGCTTTGGTGCGCCTGCTCCTCAAGGAGGATATTTTATAAGTCATGATAATCAAGTTATTCTGAATATAGTAGATCCTTATGGTAAGGAAACTTATAATCTAGGTGTGTTTGGAAAAAATGATAGGTATGGTAATGGTGTACCTATGTGGTCTCTTTCAGGAAGGATGGAAATTTGGTCAGATGAAATACCAGAAAGCAAAAGAGGAACATCAAAAGTTGATTTTCAAATATAAATACACGACACAATTGTTATGAGAAAAAAGATTTTATTATTCTTATTACTTGTTTCTACTTCAGCTTTTGTTTTTGCCCAAGTAGAGCATGGGTTATTAGTAGGTGCTGGTGTTGGATTTCCTTTGCAGGATGGTTGGAAGGAGACTACTTGGGGTGATAAATCGAATTTGGATTATCGGAACGATTATAAATTGAATAGTATGATCGGTTATCGCTTCCGATTCCTTCCGGAACAGAAATTCTTCTATGACTTGGATGTTACGATGGGATTTCAAAAGATGGAAACTGTCAAGTCTTCTCGTTATCTTTCTTACGAAGGTATAGAAGGTGGTTCACATATATTCAAAGGTGGTACTGAGACGATTGATGAATTTGTCATGCCTATCTCCGTAGCCACTAGTTGGAATTGGCGTTTTGCCAAGAAATTCCATTTGGGTGCCGGTATCGCTCCTACGCTTTATGTACAACCACAAGCCGTGTTTGATCTGTCCGTGATGGCGAAGGTGGGATATCGTTTAAGCAAGCATTGTGAGTTCGGCCTTTCTTATCAATATGGCTGTTTCAATACCTTGAAGCATTTCAATAACGGACCGGCTAATGGCCGTCGTGGACATCTTTCGGATTTGATGCTCTCTGTATATGTTCCTTTTGTTTTGAAATGATGGAATAATAAAATATAGAAACATATAATGTTTTATTTGGAACCAAAACAAAGATGAATAACTGCCTATAAGAAAAGAGTACGTGAAAAAGAGCCATGTGTAGAGAGATAATTCTATGCATGGCTTTTGCTTGTATATGATGTATAAATTTTGAATAATTATTGAGGCCTTTTTGCATTTTTTGTTTGCGATATTGTCTCTTTCGTGATTAAGAACTATCTTTGACAAACTATTCAATATAAGGCTAATGCCAAAAAAAATGAAAGCTTTAGGTATTGACTCTGGAATAATTTGGTAAGTCACGGGCCTTGAACCGGGGGAATAGGATTGAAAGTAGAATATTATAATAGTTAGGGATATGCGTATTGTTGCCTTTTTTAGTGCTATTGCCGTAATTATTCTGCTATTGGCAGGATGTGGACATGAGAAATCAAATAATTCTCAAGTTGTTAATTTAGTTCAACTTGGTGGAGTGGAGTATTCGGAAATACCGAAGTCGAATATCATTCAGCTAGAGAAATCTGATTTCCCGAAAGGGGAGATCCGTTCTATTGAGCGGATACCGATTGACTTGGAGATCGAGCTTCGGGAAGTGAATATATTGGCTAAAGGCAACTACCTCATCGTTAAACACCTTGAGTGGCGGGAGGGAGCCTATCTTTTGCATGTACTCTCTTTGCCCGATTATAAAACGGTTGCTCAATTAGCCCCTTTTGGCGAGGGACCGGATGAGTTCAATGATATACGCATGATACCCACGGAAGAGACCGATAAGCTTTGCTACGTCTGGAACATACGTAATAATCGGATCTTTAGCTTGTCCACTACCCTTAAACTAGAGGAGTATGATCAATTGGCTGAAATCCCTGAAAATAAGATAGTCCCTGATGAGCCTTTATATATGGGAGATGGCAAGATGCAGGTTAGTCTAGGTTCAAATGATGGAATGGGAATAGGATTGGTAAGCTTGAATGATACTATAGTGAAGGGAACCGTACCTTTCCTGTTCGCTGAAGGAGCAGGTTGGTTTTTCTATATCGGAAATTTGGCGCATAGCTTTTCAAGAAAACGAGAAGCATTTGTGTTTACCTTTCATGACCGGATCGTTTTCTTTGACTTTGATGGTAACCATGTGAAGATGTGCCGGTTTGGAGATAAAACCTTACAAACTACCTCTTCGCCGGATAATCCTCTCTATTATTACAGTTGTTTCGCGAGTGACAAGTATGTCTATGCCGTTTACCGGGAATCAAAGAAAGATACGGATGAAACGAATCCCTTGTATCTGGAGCAATTTGATTGGGATGGGAATCCGGTAGCTCGTTATTCGTTACCCAAAGGAAGAGGCCTATACACTGGATGTGCGACAGAAGATAATTCGATAATCTATATGGTAGATTATTATGAGGACAATTTCCTGCATAAGATTGTTTTGAGCAAAGACTAATAAATTCTAGTGCTTTTCCCGTGATTTTTGTAGATTTGCGATTCTTTTGATAAAAAAATAGTATATAGCAAGGATCGGAAATGAAAAGAGGTGGAAAGGATATTGAATCGTTGGATAGCTTACGGGTCTTGTCCCTGTTCTCTGGATGTGGGGGCATGGATTTAGGATTCGAGGGGGATTTTATATGTCATCGTAAGTCTATATCTCCTCAAAGTTCGTGGATTCAAGAGGTTATTGATGAACATTGGGTTCGTTTACAGAGGAATCGTTTTCGAACGGTCTTTGCGAATGATATATTGAAAGAGGCACAAACCGCTTGGCTTCAATATATGGATCGATTCGGATATGATAAAAACGTTTATAACACAAAGAGTATCGTAGACTTGGTGAAAGAGCATCGAGCGGGGAAAAAAGTCTTCCCTAAAAATATAGATGTCGTCACGGGAGGTTTTCCTTGCCAGGATTTCAGTGTCTCCGGTAAACGTTTGGGATTTGAGTCGAATAAGGATCATACCGGGAAATTGCGTGAGGACGATGAGGCCTCGGAAGAGACGAGGGGTAAACTTTACTATTGGATGAAGCAGGTGATCGATATTACGAGACCCAAGCTGTTTATCGCGGAGAACGTGAAGGGACTGGTGAATCTGGGAGACGTGAAAAGTATTATTCAGAGAGACTTCGCCCATGCGGCTGGGGATGGATATATTGTTTTAGATCCTCAAGTTTTACATGCGGGCAATTATGGGGTTCCGGAGTCTAGGGAGCGTGTGATTTTTATCGGGATACGTAAGTCCGCGTTAAAGGTTAAGGCTTTAAGAGCGCTTCAAGAGGAGAAGGTACCCAAAGCTTACGATCCTTATCCGAGTCCGACACATGCTTGCACCGTGGAAGATAAGAAACTATTGCCACCGGTGGTTTGTCGGGATGTATTTGTAGGATTGGAGGAACCGGATAGGACAGAAGATCCATCCCAGCGGTATTATTCACAGGCGAAATATATGGGAGCTCATTGTCAAGGTCAAAAGGAGATCGCGCTGGATAATATTGGCCCGACGATTCGTTCCGAGCATCATGGAAATATAGAATACCGTCGTTTATCCCGGGAGCATGGGGGCATTATTACGGAAGAATTAGACGCCGGTTTACAAGAACGTCGCTTAACTCCTCGAGAATGTGCTTTGATACAGACGTTTCCGCCGGATTATACGTTTGTCTCCCATAAAAAGAACAGTACACGTTTTGAGTTAAGTGCCTCAGGCGCTTATAAAGTGATCGGTAATGCGGTTCCTCCGGTATTAGCGTATCATATAGCGAATCGCATACAGACTTTATGGCCGTTGTATTTTAAAAAGAGATAATTATATCGGAATTCCGTCCAGAACTTATGTTGCCTAACCGATATGAGGTCTGGCTTAATGATATTTGGAAACTTATATCTCCGCAAACGGCTTAACGACTTGTATATGGAATTAGTTGGGGATTGAGACGGTTGATTTAGAACTAATAGCGAATCAGAAGGGTTATACAAATACGTAACATTAAAGTTTAAAGCTATGAAGTTTTTTATTGACACGGCGAATCTGGACCAGATCCGGGAAGCGAATGAATTGGGAGTATTGGATGGCGTGACGACTAATCCGTCCTTAATGGCGAAAGAGGGAATCCGGGGGGTGGAAAATCAACGGAAACACTATTTGGAAATTTGCGAGATCGTGGGCGGGGATGTTAGCGCCGAGGTAATCGCTACCGACTTAGAAGGCATGATAAAAGAAGGGGAGGAGTTGGCCGCTTTACATCCTAATATAGTCGTTAAAGTACCTTGTATCGAAGCGGGGATTAAAGCGATAAAATATTTCACCAGAAAAGGCATCCGTACGAATTGTACGCTGGTTTTCTCTGTCGGTCAGGCGTTATTGGCGGCTAAGGCCGGGGCTACGTATGTATCGCCGTTCGTCGGGCGTTTGGATGACATCGCCAGCGATGGGATAGAGCTGGTACGTAAGATCGTGGAAATGTAT
>ULXR01042749.1_pt1 | contig 12405 bp, 9 predicted proteins | sample 1961511 | NCBI WGS metagenome assembly ULXR01 (sample SAMEA4835844, study PRJEB28245) | human gut metagenome | biome: gut microbiome; material: fecal sample | place: Denmark | collected 2008 | reverse complement strand
GAAGCCGTGCCCGCCTTTTTCCGCAATGCCAATGAACTCGGTATCCTTGACCCAGTAGGGGCATACCGCAGTAACATGGATGCCCGCAGGGGAAAGCTCGTAATGCAGCGTCTGGGTGTAGCTGAGCAGGAACGCCTTGGTGGCGGCGTATACGTTCAGCCCCGGAATGGGCTGGAACCCCGCGGTGGAGCAAATCTCCAGTACCTGGCTGCCTGGGTGCAGATAGGGGAACGCCGCATCGGTCACATCCACGGCGGCGCGGCAGTTCAGGTCAATCATGGCGTCGTTGTCTTTGGCGGGAATATCCACCGTCGGACCCATGCGCCCCATGCCTGCCGCATTGATCAAAATGCGAATGTCCGGCAGTTCATCCTGCAGGGTGTTGCGCAGGTACTCCATATCGCCCGGGCGGGTCAGGTCAAGCGCCAGCACCCGGATGGGCACTGCGCTGATGGATTGCAGCGCTTCCAGCCGGTCGCGGCGGCGGGCGATGGCCCAAATTTCTTCCACTTTGCCCTGCTCCGCAATCTGGCGCACAAACTCGCGCCCCAAACCGCTGGAAGCACCGGTCACCAATGCAATTTTCATGGCAGTTATCCTCAATCACAGGGCAGGTTGGGTCTGTCCTGGTCGCCGTCAGCCTTGAAAAGAACAAAGCCGTCCGGCTGGTTGGTAAAGTAATAATACTCGGTGTTCTGCCGCAGCGGCGGGGTCAGATAGTTGGGGATAATGACCCCATCGTCCTCGCACCGCTCCGTCAGCCCGGCGGCGGCCCATACGGCGGCAGGAATACCGGCGTTGTAACAATCCAGATATTCCGCGCCCGCGTCGTGCAGCAGCTTGTCCAGTGCGCCGCCAATGCGGGGCAGAACAGCATCATCGCCGATAAAATCCACCAGCCGCACCACCGGTACGCAGCCGGTCTCGGCAGCTGTGATGGTGCGGGTGATCGCGTAAGCCAGCAGGGCACCGGCTTCCTGCACCGCCCACACATCATAGCCCTGGTGCGGGTAGGCAAAGTACCGGCGCTGCAAATACCAAAGATCTTTGTGCGGCGTGTGGCTGCTGTGGGGCAGGCCAAGTTCGGCCAGCGCAGCGGCATCCGGCACACGGGTCAGGGGCAGGTCATCCTGTACCGGCAAGGGAGCAGAATTTGAACCCGGCACCGCCAGCTGCCAGCCCTTTGCACCGGGTGCGCCAAGGCGGTAATAATGCGGCAGGCGCTCGGCCTGCCAGCCCAAAAAGTGGTACAGCACACAGGTGTTGGCGCGGATGTTGTTGCAGGCAACCACGCGGGCATTCAAAAGCCCGGACAGGGCGTCCATCAGCTCCAGCCCCACACCATTATGGCCCTTTGCGGCAACCCAGACCGAAACCCAGATGTCCGGCGTTTCGCTCTGGTTGGCCAGAATGTACCCGGCGGCGCACAGAATTTCGCCGTCCTGCTCCGCCAGCGCAAACTGTGGGGCAGCACCGGGCGTGTGGGCATAATAGAACTGGTAAAAATCGGCCCGGTTGATCAGCGGCAGGCGCATGTCAAAATTCTGGTTGATGAAATCCGCAATGCGGGCATCCTCGCCGGGGCGGGCTAAACGCAGCACAAGGTCAGACAATGGCGGAACCTCCCGTAACCGGCAGGGTAATGCCGGTGATAAAGCGGGCTTCCTCGCTCAACAGGAACGCCATGGCCGGGGCAACATCCTCCGGCGTGGCGTTGCGGCTCATTGGGTTGTCTGCCGCTGCGGCCTGCACGATCAGGTCCGGCGTATCCTTCAAAAAGTGGGTCTCCATCATGCTGGGGGCCACGCAGTTTACCGTTATGCCAAAGCGGGCGTACTCCACAGCCAGGCTTTTCACCAGCCCGCCGATAGCGCTCTTGTTCATTACATAGGCAGCTGTGTTTTTGGGCGGGCAGCCAATGGTGTAGCTGGTCTGGATAAACAACACCCGGCCAAACTTCGCCTTACTCATGGCGGGCAACACCGCCTTGCACAGCTTGACGGCGGAATGTACCTGAATCTCCCAGTCCTTCTGGAACCGGGCTTCATCAAACGCTTTGAACTTGGTGTTCACCACCGGCAGGGCCGGCAGGTGTACAAAATGGGTGGGGCAGGGCAAATCTTTGCCAAAGCGGGCGCACAGGGCATCCACCGCTTCGGGGCTGGAAAGGTCCGCGTCAAAGGTAACAATGCGGCCGGGGAATTGCTGCACTAAGGCATCCAGCCGGGCCAGATCGCCGCAGCCCTGTGCCAGAATGGTGCGGTCCTCGCCGGGGGCTTCGGTCAGCAGGCGGCGAATCAGTGCGGCACCCACATCGCTGGTGGCGCCGGTGATGAGATATGTATATGCCATGGAAGTTACCCTCACTTTTATTTGGCCAGCCCGGCTTTGATGATGCCGCGCGTGACCCGTTTGCCGTCCTGGTTGGTGATAACAGCCTTGATCTCCGCTTCAGCCACGGCTTCGCTCACGTTTACCACGGTGCCGGTAATGGTCAAAGTATCCCCAATGAAAACCGGCTTGGCGAACTTGCACTCCACGCCGTGCAGCAGGCAGTGTTCGCCCGGCAGGTAAACGCCCGCCAGGGTGGAGAAAAAGCTGGCACCCAGCATGCCGTATACCACGCGGCCGGGGTAGCCGCGCTTTTGGGCGTATTCGGCATCCATGTGGATGGGGGAAACATCCCCGGTGATGGCTTCAAACCGGGCCATCATCTCTTCCGTTACGGTAACGGTAAAGCTTTCGCTCAGGCCGGGGGTCATCTCGGCCAGTGTGTAGTGGTTCATCTTAACCCACCATGCGGGCAACCAGGTCCAGCAGGTCGCCAACGTTTTTCAGGTTGCGCACATCGGCCAGCTTGAATTTGATGTTGAACTTTTTCTCGATGGCGGTCAGCAGGTTGATCTGCTCCAGGCTGTCCCAATCCTCAATGTCATCAGCGCAGGTGGCGCGGGTGATTTCCAAGGTATCATCGTCAAAATTATCGCGGAAAATTTCCTGTACAGCTTCCAGAATTGCCTGTTCGGTCATAGTTAGAACACTCCTTACAAAAATAAACACATTATATAATGACAGCAATCATTCAAGATGGCGGCTTGCCGCAGGGGACACTACCACATCTTAGGCAATACCGCATAATTCTAAGTGCCGATACGGCGAGCGAGGTGCGGCAGATGCCAAGCCAAAAGCGCAGATAATACTGGATGTCTTATCGAGCATTTTGGCAACGCAGATGCCGTGCCGCAGCTGCCGGAGCGGTGCTTAAGCCGCAAGGCGGGAATTGTGCGGTGTTGCCCTTATTAAATAGAAGTGTACCATAAAATGCCCGGCAACACAAGCGCAGACAGGGTAAAAGGGGGCTACAGGCCGTAATCTTCCAGTTTTTGCTGCAATTCGGCTTCGGTATAAATGCTCACGCCTTGCTGCAATGCCAGGCAGTCCGGCTCCGGCAGCAGGCGGGTGTATACATCGTACTGCGCCAGGGGACCGGTGCCGTCCGGGGTATACAGGGCCAGCCGCCCGGCGTTATCTTTTAACAAGTATTGCGCCTGCGGCTGTTGTTTTTGCACCGGAACAAAAAACACTGTTACGGCTGCGGCAATGCACAGCAGCGCCAGCATGGCCAGCCCCAGCAGGTAGCGGCGATAGCCCCGCGGCAGTTGGTAACGCATGGGCAAAAACCTCCTTCTATTTTGTGGTATTCGCAAATTTCACAAATCAAATAGTACGCTCCTGCAAGCAGTATGCCCGGTTTGGCGGCACCCAAACCGTAAAAAAGTGAAAATTGTCTGCCTGCTACTGTACTTTTGGCAATACTTTGTGATATAATTCATTCTATGGCTTTATGCCCATCTGCGTGACCGCGCTGTGCGGCCGCGTATCAGTGCAGGCGCAGGCAGGCTTCGCGCCTGCCGCAATTATCCCAAAGGAGGCGGTCCCCATAGACCCCAAACAGGAACGGCACATTTCCATGCAAAGTGCAAAAAGCCCGGAAACAGCCGCAACTTCCGCCCAAAAGAAAAACGGAAAAAAGAAAAAAAATAAGCCGCGCCGCAGTATATTCGGCACCATCATGCGGTTCATTGGCTGCCTGCTGTGCGTTTGCGTCATGGCGGCCAGCGCCGGTGCGGTGCTGCTTTCGCTGTATGTGGTGCAGGTGACCGAGGACCCGGACGGCAAGCTGGACCTGGATGAGCAGAAGCTCAAACAGACCTCCATTGTGTATGACCGCGACGGCAACGAGGTGAACACCTTTGCTGGCGAAAATAACCGCATCTGGCGCGATATTTCGGCCATGCCGGAAAATCTGCAGAACGCAGTCATCGCCGTTGAGGATAAGGATTTTCGCAGCGAGCCCGGCATCAACGTCAAGCGCACCATTGCCGCTGCCCTGAACGAGTTTACCGGAAACGCGCTGCTTGGCTCCAAGCAGGGCGCTTCCACGCTGGAGCAGCAGCTGGTCAAAAACCTGACCGGTGATAGTGAACAGGACATTCTGCGTAAGGTGCGCGAGATTTTCCGCGCGTTGGGCCTTTGCAACCGCTACAGCAAGGAAACCATCCTGGAAGCTTACCTCAATACCATCCCGCTGACCGGCACCATCTATGGCATGGAAGCCGGCGCGCAGGAGTATTTTGGCAAGAGCGTGGAGGAATTGAGCCTGGCCGAATGCGCCGAGCTGGCTTCCATCACCAAGAATCCCAAGAGCTTTAACCCGGCTACCAACCCGGAAAATCTGCTCAAGCGCCGCAACCATGTTCTGGCTTTGATGCGCAACCAGGGATATATTACTGATGAAGAGTGCACTGCTGCACAGGCGGAACCCATCACCCTGGCCGAGAGCAAATCGGCCACCGAAAAGGTCACCCGTACTTCCCGCAACTCTTATTTTGACGACGCTTTGTTTGCGGATGTCACCCAGGCAATCATGGAGCAGGAAAGCTGCACCCGTGCCGAAGCACAGGATAAGATCTTCTCCGATGGCCTGCGCATCTACTCTACCCTGGACCAGAAAGCACAGTCTTCTATGGAGCAGGTCATGCTGAACGAGGACACCGGCGACGGCGAGCTGTTCCCGGCCCTGTGGCACGAGGAAGAGGTTTCTTCCGGTATCCCGGCGGACAGCGAGATTACCTATGACGAGAGCGGCCTGCCGCTGAACCCGGACGGCTCTTCTGTGTTCACGGACGATGATGTGCCGGTCTATGCCGATAAGGAAAACACCACCCTGAAAACCAGCCAGGATGACAACGGCAACCTGATCTTCTATGAAAGCGTGCGCACCCAGGCGGCTATGGCGTCCATCAGCATGGAGGATGGCCACCGCGGCGAGATCGTTGCCCTGGTTGGCGGCCTGGGCGAAAAGAAAGTAGACCGCAGCACCAACCGCGCCACGCTGCCCCACCAGACCGGTTCCACCATGAAACCCATTGCTGCTTATTGCCTGGCAGTGGACAGCAAGATCATCAACTATTCTTCGCCCATGGCGGATACGCCGTATTACCTCAAGAGCGACCATCAGGTGCTGGATACCGACCGCTGCCTGAAGCTTGGCCTTTCTACTGACAAGTATAATGCAGTCAACCAGTCCCGCGATGATGTGTGGCGCGACTGGCCCACCAACTATGGCGGCGCAGGCGGCGATGGTGCCACTATGCTGGTGTATGATGCACTGCGCCGCTCTTACAACACCATTGCGGTCTGGATCGGTTCCTATGTCGGTGCGGAAGAGCTGTTCAGCTTTGCGCATGATACCCTCAACTGCACCTATCTGGATCCCGAACATGACGTTGACCTGGCGCCTCTGGTGCTGGGCTCCCAGAGCCAGGGCCTGACGGTTGTGGAGCTGGCTGGCGCTTACTCCATTTTCAATGACGGCAAGTTTACCACCCCGCACTACTGGACCGAGATCTATGACTCGGACGGCAACCTGTACCTGGATAACAGCAAGCGCGTTACCACCGTGCAGGCCATTGACCCTGCAGCCGCTACCATCATGAACCGTCTGCTGAGCAACGTGTGGAAAAAGCCCGGTACGGCAAACGGCATGAAGCCGGAAACCGAGGGCATTGATACCATCGGCAAGACAGGTACGACCAGCGACTTTAAGGACTATACCTTCGCCGGTGTTTCCCCATACTATTCCACCGCTGTGTGGTGGGGCTATGATAAGCCTTACAGCATGTGGGGTGTGGATGGCACCCTGGGCAACAACGGTAAACCGACCCAGCGCGCCTTTAAGCGGTATATGGAAGCTGCCCAGGCCGATAAGCCTGCCAAGGACTTCTATTATGATGACTCCGTTGTGCAGAAGCAGTTCAGCACCTCCACCGGTGCGATCGTATCCGGCGGTGGTGAGACCGGCTACTATACTGAGGACAACCTGCCGGATGACAGCTATTCCACCTTGACCGACCCCAGCGTGAACACGCTGGACCCGGCGGCAGGCTGATCGCGTAAAGTTCCAATAGTCTGAAAATTCAATAAGCCAGATCGGGCACAGCAGTTTACAAAGCTGCTGTGCCCGTTTGTTGTATTGGAATGGAGGACATGCTATAATGGCAGCAGCGAGAACCATGCGGGTGAGGAGAAAATGCACGGCCTTTTTGCGGCCTTAATAAGGCGGGCAGAAGCGTATCAAATGCACGTGCACGAATGAAAGACATACTTCCACCGCATAAAAACAGATAAAAGCACGGGAAGATTCCACCGCACCAACAGGCCAGTTGTGCATCATGCTCAAATACACAACATTTTTTCTAAAATGCTTGCAAGCCGCGCACACTTGTGGTATGATTATCCCCGTTGTGAATACACATGTACATAGGAGGGAAACAACATGGGCGAGCGCCGTTTTTTGTTGGTAGATAGCTCCGCTTTGCCGGATGTGTTCCTTAAGGTACTGCAGGCCAAGGAGCTTCTGGCTTCCGGCAGCGTGAGCAATATTTCCACGGCAGCGCGTCAGGCGGGCATTTCCCGCAGTGCGTTCTATAAGTACAAGGACTATGTGTTTGACGCCGAAACCGGCCGCGAGGCCATTACCGTGATCGCCACCCTGCTGGACAAAACCGGCGCTTTGCAAAGCCTGCTTTCCGGTATTTCGGCAGCGGGTGCATCGGTTGTTACCATCACCCAGTCCCGACCGGAAAATGGTACCGCGCAGGTGGAAGTTACCGTGCGCACCGGAACCATGCAGATGACCGTTGAGGAAATGCTGACCCGGCTGGCCCGTCAGTCGTTTGTGGTGGAAGTGCACCGCGGAACCTGAAAGTGAACACACGCCGCCAAGGCGCACAGAACGGAATACCGGATGCGGGCAGCCGCATAAGGAACAAGGGGAGTATAGTATGGCTAAAATTGCAATCATGGGATTTGGCACCGTTGGCAGCGGTGTGCTGGAAGTCTGCCGCCGCAACGCCGCATCCATTGCCCGCCGCGCGGGTGAGCCGGTGGAGGTCAAGTACATCCTGGATGTGCGTGATTTTTCTGATTCTCCGGACGCAGCGCTGTTTGTGAAAGATATCAATGTGATCCTGAACGATCCGGAAGTCAAGGTCGTTGTGGAAACCATCGGCGGCACCCGCTTTGCTTATCCGTATATGCGCCAGTGCCTGGAAAGCGGCCGCAGCGTGTGTACCTCCAACAAGGAGATGGTTGCCACCTATGGCGCAGAACTGCTGGCTCTTGCACGGGAGCATAAAGCAGCGTTCCTGTTTGAAGCCAGCGTGGGTGGCGGTACCCCCATCATTACTCCCATGCACCAGTGCCTTGCCGCAAACCAGATCAGCCAGATCCAGGGCATTGTGAACGGAACCACCAACTTTATGCTGACCAAGATGAAGCGCGAAAACATGGGCTTTGATGCCGCGCTGAAAATTGCCCAGCAGCTGGGCTATGCCGAAACCAAGGATCCCGGCGACGATGTGGATGGCCGTGATGCCTGCCGCAAGATCGCCATCCTGAGCAGCCTGGCCTGCGGGCATCATGTTTACCCGGATAACATCCCCGCCCGCGGCATCCGCGATGTGACCGTGGAGGATGTAAAAGCTGCCGAGCAGCTGGACTGCGCCATCAAGCTGATCGCCTGGTACCATGAAAACCCTGAAGGCGCAGCCGATGCGTTCAGCGCCGGTGTGGAGCCGATGCTGGTGCCGGAGTCCAACCAGCTGGCGGGCGTGAACGATGTGTTTAACGCTGTGCTGATGCAGGGTGATATGCTGGGCGATGTTGTGTTCTATGGCAAGGGCGCCGGCAAGCTGCCCACCGCCAGCGCCGTTGTGGCCGATGTGATCGATGCCCTGAAGGACGGCAGCAAGATCCATGACAGTCTGTTCTGGAAGCCCGCCGAAAAGCTGGATCACCAGCTGATGGATACCGCCAAGTATTCTTATTACATCCGCACCGCGGGCGTGCCCGCCGCCGCGCTGCCCAATGTGGCCGGTCCCGGCAAGCTGGTGTTTGACTATGGCGATTCTGCCGCGTACCTGATCGAAGCTGCCACGGCTGCGGACTTGGAGGCTGTGGCAGCCAAGCTGAAAGTTCTGGGCGGCCGCCTGGCGCTTGTGCTGAAAAAGCTGCCGGAATAAGCCCCGGCAGGGAAGGGAGCACATAACATGATTACCGTAACTGTACCGGCAACCAGCGCCAATGTCGGCGCCGGGTTTGACAGTCTTGGCCTTGCGCTTTCCATGCACAACGTGTTTACCTTTGAGGAATGCGACCGCATCCGCATTTCTTCGGTGGATGGCACCCATGTGCCGACCGGGGCAAACAACCTGGTCTACCGCAGCGCCCGCGCTGTGTATGACCAGCTGGGCATTCCGCTGCGCGGCCTGCGCATTACTCAGCGCAATGATATTCCCATGGCGCGCGGCCTGGGTTCCAGCTCTGCCTGCATTGTGGCGGGCATTTTGGGTGCCAACGCTTTGCTGGGCAACAAGCTGACCAGCCGCCAGATGCTGACCCTTGCCACCGCCATTGAGGGCCACCCCGATAACGTGGCCCCCGCCATGCTGGGCGGCTTTGTTACCAGTGTGTATGACGAAGGCCAGGTTTACAGCGTAAAAAAGAACATCGATGAACAGCTGGCATTTGCCGCTTTTGTACCGGATTTCCGCCTGCTGACCTCCAAGGCGCGCGCCGCGCTGCCGGATATGGTCAGCCATAAGGACGCCGTGTATAATCTGTCCCGCGCTGCGCTGGCTACCGCCGCGTTCTGCGATGGCGATTACAGCCTGCTTGGCGTGGCAACCAAGGATTCCCTGCACCAGAAATACCGCCTGCCCCTGATCGACGGCGGGGACGAAATGTTTGAACTGGCGCAGGACCTGGGCGCGCTGGCTGTTTATATTTCTGGCGCGGGTCCCACCATTATGGCGGTTGTCCCGCGTGACGATCAGGAATTCTTTGCCCGCGCGCAGGAAGCTCTGCCGCAGAGCGAAAAGCTAAAGCATTTTACCGTTTACCGCCTGCTGCCCGATAACACAGGCGCAACGGTGGAATAAGGGAACAGGGAGGAAGAGGTCTTTATGGGTCTTATCGTACAAAAGTTCGGCGGTACCTCGGTCAAGGATCGTGACCGCATCTTTAATGTTGCGCGCATTGTGGCCAACACCCGCAACCAGGGCAACGATGTTGTTGTTGTTGTTTCTGCCCAGGGGGATACCACCGATGACTTGATTACCAAAGCGGCCGAGATCACCAGTGATCCGTCCCACCGCGAAATGGATATGCTGCTGGCCACCGGCGAGCAGATTTCCATCTCGCTGCTGGCCATGGCGCTGCAGGAAATCGGTGTTCCGTCCATCAGCCTGACAGGCTGGCAGGCCGGCTTCAACACCGACCGCGCTTATACCAAAGCCCGCATTAAGCGCCTGAACACCGAGCGTGTGGAAAGTGAGCTGGCCCGCAACCGCGTGGTAGTTGTAGCTGGTTTCCAGGGACTGAACCGTTCGGATGATATCACCACCCTGGGCCGCGGTGGCAGCGATACTTCCGCCGTTGCCTTGGCAGCCGCTCTGCATGCAGACCGCTGCCAGATCTATACCGATGTGGAAGGTGTGTATACTGCCGACCCGCGCAAGATTCCCAAGGCTACCCGCCTGAAGGAGATCACCTTTGACGAGATGCTGGAACTGGCATCCCTGGGTGCACAGGTGCTCAACAACCGCAGTGTAGAACTTGCCAAAAAGTATGGCGTCGAGCTGGAAGTTCTGTCCAGCATCAATCCGGTGCCCGGCACCGTTGTTAAGGAGGAAACCAAAGTGGAAGGTATGCTGATCAAAGGCGTTGCAAAAGATGAGGACGTCGCTGTTGTTTCGATCCTGGAAGTTCCCGATGTGCCGGGTATGTCCTTCAAGGTGTTCAGCCTGCTGGCACAGAAAAACATCAACGTGGATATCATTCTGCAGTCTTCCGGCAGCGATGGCTGCAAGGATGTGATCTTTACCTGCTCCAAGGGCGAAGCTGAAACCGCTCGTGCAGTGCTGGAATCCAACAAGACCCGCTTTGGCACTGATAAGATCACCGTCAACAATGACTGCGCCAAGGTCAGCATTGTCGGTGCCGGTATGCAGAGCCACCCTGGCACGGCTTCCACCATGTTTGAAGCTCTCTACAGCCAGAACATCAACATCCATATGATCTCTACCAGCGAGATCAAGATCAGCGTGATCATTGATAAAGCCGATGCTGACCGTGCTGTTGCCGCCATCCATGATGCTTTCATCCAGTAAGCGGTAATATCCATCTGGTGTAAAAAGTTTACAAGTTTCAGCCCCTGCCGCCCGGCGGGGGCTGTTGCCATATCCGGTACGGAATGGTATAATCAAACGCACAGCCGGGTGGGAATCATTCCCGCAAGCCCGGTTGTGCCCAATGTATTCTGCTGCAAAGGAGGTAACATATGGAATATATGGACGAAACCACCCTTGCCCACAAACACACCAGCCCGTGGCTGATTGCGTTCCGGATCATTTTTACCATTGCGCTGGTCTGGTGTATTCTGTTTATCTTTCATAACTCGCTGGAAACCAGCTCCATCTCGTCGGCCCGCAGCCATGAGGTCATGCAAAAAATCAATGCCATCCTGGCACATCTCAATATCGGCCCGCTGAGCGAACATGTTGTGCGCAAGCTGGCGCATTTTTCAGAGTTCACGCTGGAAGGCTTCCTGCTTATGCTCTGCCTGCGGGTTTATACCCGCCGTTTTGTGCGCCATGTCAGCTGGCCCATGCTGGGCGGCATGGCGACCGCGCTGCTGGATGAAACCATCCAGCTGTATGTGCCGGGCCGCACTTCGTCCGTGCGGGATGTGTGGATCGACTTCGGCGGTGTGATTGCCGGTTTGTTCGTGGCCCTGCTGTTGCTGCTCATCGTGCGCGGGCTGACCTCTTTCCACGCCATGAAAAAAGAAAACCGCCGCCTGCGTGCCGAACGGGCCGAGCTGCTGCGCCAGCAGCGCGCCGACCGGATCAACACAGCGGATGACCGTCCCGAAAGCCCAGATAGGAGAGAATATTTATGACAGAACAACAGGCGATTGAAGCCCTGCACGCCCTGCCGCGCCTGCCCCGCAGCGGCGCATCCCTGGAGCGTATGCAGGCACTGCTGGACCACCTTGGAAACCCGGAAAAGCAGTTTAAGTGCATCCATATTGCGGGCACCAACGGCAAGGGGACCCTTGCCGCTATGACATCTTCTATCCTGACCCATGCGGGCTACAAAACGGGCCTTACCATCAGTCCGTATGTTCTCAATTTTCGGGAGCGTTTTCAGATCAATGGACAGATGATGTCCCCGCGCACCCTGGCCAGCCTGACCCAGAAAGTGCTGGATGCTGCCGATGCCATCATCGCTGAGGGCGGGGAAGGCCCGGTGGAGTTTGAAGCCGTTACCGCCATTGCCTTCCTCTGGTTTGCCCGCCAGAAGTGTGATTTTGCCGTGGTGGAAACCGGCCTTGGCGGCCGCTATGACGCCACCAATGTCATCCCCGCGCCGCTGGTTGCGGCCATTACCCGCATCGGCATGGATCATACCGAAATTTTGGGCGATACCCTTGCCGAGATCGCCGCCGAAAAAGCCGGTATCATCAAAGAGGGTAGCGTGGTTGTCTGCTACCCCGAGCAGCCGGAGGAGGCCATGGGCCCGCTGCTGACCGCCGCGGCCAACGCGCATACCTCGCTGGTGGTGCCGGATACCGCCGATTTGCAGCAGCTCAAGTGCCGCCCGCTGGAAAACTATGTTGATTACGGCGGCTATCGTGCTCTGCTGCAATTCCCCGGCAAGCATCAGGCCAACCATGCCGCTATGGCGGTGGAAATTGCCCTGGCCCTCTGGCGGGAATACCATTACGAGATCCCCGATGAAGCGATTGAAACCGGTCTGCGGGATGCCAAAATGCCCGCA
>ULXR01051310.1_pt1 | contig 12430 bp, 10 predicted proteins | sample 1961511 | NCBI WGS metagenome assembly ULXR01 (sample SAMEA4835844, study PRJEB28245) | human gut metagenome | biome: gut microbiome; material: fecal sample | place: Denmark | collected 2008 | reverse complement strand
ACAAGGCTTGAAGATTATTTTAAAAGCATATCATAGCATTTATAATGTCTATGTAATTATATTAACATATAGCTATGCTGTCTAACAGCGTAACCTATAACACACTGACTGCATAGTAAAATCCCCACAGATATGAACTTCTGTGGGGATTTTTTGAAAGATTATTAATCTTTCCGCCGACCTGGCCGGCATAATTTATATATGAGAGTTTTGGAAAAGTAAGCTTATTTAGTTAATTCAGCTGTCTTATATATAAACGTTACTGAATTATCCTTACCATCTGACTTACCAAGGAATGTGTTGTAATTCTGACCAAGCTTGATTACTTCCTTGATTGTATCTACTGCTGTATCAGCATCATCACCAACAAGACTTGTAATAGCTTTAATACCTGTCTCATTGAATTCTGCCATACCATCTTTAAGTGTTATAGCACCATCATTAAGCTGTGTTACACCATCTGCTAAAGTTACAGAAGATGACTTAAGTGTTGATGTTCCATCAGCAAGCTGTGTAGAACCACTTCTTAAAGCTTCATTGTTAGAATTAAGTGTGCCCAAACCGCCTGCAATCTGTTCAATACCACCGTTAAGTGTATCATTGTTACCATTAAGCTGTGCAAGTCCTGCGCTTATCTGTGCTATACCACCATTAAGTGTATCATTGTTATCGCTAAGCTGTGCAAGTCCTGCACTTATCTGTGCTATACCACCATTAAGTGTATCATTGTTACCACTAAGCTGTGCAAGTCCTGCATTAAGCTGTGATGCACCTGCGTTAAGTGTATCGTTATTCTTAACAAGTTCACCAAGTCCGTCTGTTAATGACTGACTTCCATCTGTAAGCTGCTTTAATGCTGCATTAATTGTTTCATTATTGCTAAGATTGCTGACAACTGCATCTAATGCACTTGAAGCACCTATATTACCAGCGGCTTTAATAAGAAGTCCTAACTGGTTAGCATATACATAATCCTTTGAACCAGCCTGTGATACCTGTGGAGTATATGGCTTACCGCTTGTCACAGCTTCTGTATATGTCTCTGTTATTATATTAGTTGTATAAGCTGTAAGATACTTTACAAAATAAGCTGATATATCTGTTGCTGCCTCACTACTGCTCTTCTTACCCAGATCACTAAGGTCTGTTGCTATAGTTACATCACTAAGACCTAATGCTGTTCCTAATTTCTGTAAATCAGCTGCCTGCTCCATAACAGTCTTTCCTGTTGAGTCTGCTACAGAATTCATCTTATAAGCTGTTGAATTAGCTGCAAGTTCCTTAACAACATTTCCAATAAGTGCTGTCTTAATGCTCTTTATTCCTTCATTTAATTGTGAAGCTCCTGCCTCTGCACTAGCAACACCATCTGTATAAGCCTTTAAACCTGTCTGTAATGAAACTGCACCTGCTGCCGCACTGGCAACACCGCCTGTATATGTTGAAAGACCACTCTGTAATGTGCCTGAACCTGCATTAAGTGCTCCTACACCATCAGTATAAGTCTTTAAACCTGACTGTAACTGTCCTGAACCTGCACCAAGCTGGTTAGCTCCTGCTGTGTATGCACTGATACCATCCTTAAGCTGTCCTGCACCTGCTGCCAGAGCTGCAGCACCATCTGTATAAGCATAGATACCATCTTTAAGCTGGCTTGCACCATCATTTAACTGGTTCACGCCATCTGTAAGTGCTGGAATACTGTCAGAAAGTGTCTGTGTACCATTCTGGAGAGTAACTGTTCCATCTGTAAGCTGGTCAGCTGCTGACTGAAGCTCATTCATCTTATCTTCAAGCTTAGCAAGTGAGAAATCATCTGTATCTATATCATTAAGTGTGCTTGTTGTAGCAACTGACATAGACATATCAAGCTCGAAATCCTCTACATCTGCTGATATTTCAAAGTATTCTGGAATATCCATATCAAGGCTTTCACCATCAAACTTAAGGTTTAAAGTATCCTTTAAGCCTGGCATAGCCATACCAAGTGCAATGATATTATCGCCAACCTTGCTTACCTTGCCGTTAGTAACTTCTACATTACTGAACTTATCGGTTGGAAGAAGTGTTCCTGTAATCATAGTAAATGGAACATAAGCTATCTGTGACTTTCCATTAACTGTTATATTCTTCTTCTCATTGTTAGTATAGTCATATCTGATAGTAACCTTACCACTCTTGCCAATCATATCTTCTGGCTTAGTTTCAACACCATTTAACTTGTAAGTAACCTTTATTGAAACAGGAGCAGTCTTATCAGATGTGCTCTGGTTAGTTGTTGTTTCGCCCTTAGAATCAGTAACCTTTTCTGTTACAAGAACGTGATCCTGAGTTCCGTCTGCCTTATCAAATACATATACCATCTCGTCTCTTGTATTTGTCTTTAATGTACTTGTATTTGATATTGAAAGCTCGTTCTTAATAGCATTTGTTATAATATTCTCTGTATTAGAAGCAGCCTCACTGCTTATTGCAACCTCACTGCCTGTCTGATTATATGCTGTGCTAGTGCCACAGCCTGTAAGTGTTGAAGCAATAAGAACAACACTTAATAATACTGAACTATATTTAAATAAAGTCTTCTTAACCATAACTATTCCTCCATTTTCTTACTTCCTGATATATTCTTATATCTGTTACGGCATATACACCTTTGACCCGTTCATACATCTTTCTGATTACATATCCTGATTCTTCTTAGGCTTAAATCCTATACTTGTATTGATAATGAGCTTATCACATAATACAAACAATGATGGAAGTATGAAGATAACTACGAACATACTTATAATTGCACCACGCGCCATAAGTGTACAAAGCGAACCAATCATATCAACTGAAGCTATACATCCAACACCAAATGTTGCGGCAAAGAAACCAAGCGCACTAACAATAATTGATGGTATTGATGTTGAAAGAGCTATCTGGATTGCTTCCTTCTTAGCGTATCCCTGGCTTCTTTCCTTCTTATATCTTGTTGTCATAAGAATAGCATAATCGACTGTTGCACCAAGCTGGATAGTACCGATAACTACTGATGCAATAAATGGTATCTGTGTATGCGTAAAATATGGAATACCCATATTAACAAATATAGCAAATTCGATTGCTGAAACAAGTATAATTGGAAGCGATATTGATTTAAGTACGAACAGGATAATAACAAATATAGCTACTATTGATACCGCACTGACTGTCTTAAAGTCCTTATCTGTTATAGTGATAAGATCCTTGGTACAAGGAGCTTCACCAACTACCATTGCCTTAGAATCGTAAGACTTTACAATATCATTCACCTTACTAATCTGATTGTTAATTTCATCTGATGCTATTTTGTAATCTGTAGCAATCATCATTATCTGATAATCTTCACCCTTAAGCTCTGATACTGTCTTAGCCGGTAAGAATTCCTGTGGAATACCAGACTTAAGTGCTGTGTCAAGTCCGAGTGCGAACTGTACACCGTCTACATCACCTAACTTATCAAGCATTTCGTTAGCTGTATCTGTAGACATACTAGAGTCAGCAAGTATCATATAGATTGAATTCATATCAAAGTTTTCTTCCAGCTTCTTATTAGCCTGTGAGCAGGCAAGGTCATCTGGAAGTGTATCAGACAAATCATAATATACTGATGTATGATTCTGTCCATATATAGCAGGTCCTAATAATACAACAAAGACAATTACAAATATCCATGAGTGGTTTACTATAAATGTAGCAAGCTTATCGAAGTTTGGCATAATCTCACGATGCATTGTCTTCTCTAATGCCCTGTCAAATGTAAGTATCAATGATGGAAGGATTGTTACACAACCGATAACACCGAATACAACACCCTTTGCCATAACGATACCAAGGTCAAGACCAAGTGTGAAGCTCATAAAGCAAAGTGCAATGAAACCTGCAACTGTTGTTATAGAAGAACCAACTACGGATGTAAGTGTATTACTAATGGCAACTGCCATCGCTTCCTTGTGGTCATCCGGATATATTTCCTTCATTTCCTTGTAGCTGTGCCATAAGAAGATTGAATAATCCAGTGTAACACCTAACTGAAGTACAGCCGCAAGAGCTTTAGTTATATATGAAACCTCACCTAATAAAATGTTAGAACCCAGGTTGTATACAATTGCCATTCCTATACTTATCATAAAGAATACTGGTACAAGAAATGAATCCATAAATATAGCAAGCACGATACATACAAGAACTACTGCTATAAGTACATAAAGTGGTGTCTCTTTCTCCGAAAGATTCTTAGTATCCGTAACTACTGCTGACATACCACTTATAAAGGCCTGACCCTCTGTCTGCTCTCTTATCTGTATGATAGCATTCATAGTATCATCACTTGAAGTTGTATTATCGAAGAATATTGCAAATAAAGTTGTATCTGTGCTGTCATTCTCGAAATACTTTCTGAATTTTGATGGAACAATCTCAGATGGAACATCTTCACCAACTATTCCTGTGTAAGAAATAACCTGTGCAACGTGGTCTACATTCTCTACCTTCTTAATAAGTCTGTCAGTAGACTTCGTATCCATATTCTGGACAACGACCATCGCGTATGCACCCTTATTGAAGTCATCCATAAGAATGTCCTGACCCTGCATAGTCTCTATCTCATTCGGAAGATAATACAGAATATCGTAATTAACTCTTGTATTAAAGTATCCGATTGCAGATGGAATAAGAAGCAGGAAACTCAGAATAAGAATTGGAATTCTGAGTTTAACAATTACTTTTCCAAACTTTTCCATAACTCGCCTCATTTCTACGTCTGCGACGTAATTTTACTTTGATTGGACTGATAACCTCTCAATAATTAATAACTCTCTTAATTAATTACATTTATTATCAATTCAATACATATGACCGTGATCTCTCAAATATGACTTTTGGTCATTTTCTTTACAAGTGTTATTCTAGCACAAAATGACCGATAGTCAATACTCAAAATGACTAAAAGTCATTTTTTTATAGATTTTTTATTTTCAACATGGTAGAATATTAATTGACAGAACAACTAATATTATGCCTGCATTAGATTGGAGATTTTATGGGAAAACTTGAGAACAACAAACAACAGAAAAGGACTTCCCTCTTAGATACAGCTTTTAAGCTCTTTACAACGCAGGGTGTTTCCAAGACATCAATTGCCGAGATTTCACAGAAAGCTGGAATTGCCAAGGGAACTTTTTATCTGTATTTCAAAGATAAATATGATATAAGAAATAAGCTCGTTTCTCACGAGGCAAGCAAGCTCTTTAAAAATGCAGTGAGTGCATTAGAGCTTCATATAAAAGAACAGCAGATTAATGACCATTCGTTTACAATTACATTTACTGAGGAGATTATATTTATTGCTGACCACATAATTAATGTGCTTAACACCAACCAGACACTTCTTACATTTATATCAAAGAACCTGTCGTGGGGAATATTTAAAGAGGCTCTTACAACCAATGTCGCTGATGACGACATTAATTTTAAAGATATCTACTATGAAATGCTTGAAGACTCTGGTCTTAACCTCAACGAGCCCGAGATTATGCTGTTTATGATTGTCGAGCTTATAAGCTCAACATGCTACAGCTCAATCCTTTACAAAGAACCAGCTGATATTGACAGGCTCAAGCCTTACCTTTATAAGGCCATTAAGGCAATTATCAATGAACATACAATAGAAGATTAGAAGATAAGAAATCCCCTTCCTTACCAGAAATATTATCTGACAAAGAAGGGGATTTGTACCACTCCACCTATAATTTTAAAATTTACTCTTAAATTTATTTTAGCTAAGACTCTCTTTTAATCACTCTTTTATATAAGTTTTTAACATTTGTGTAACATTTTTTCTTTTAAGAACTAATTTCCCAGAAGCTTATTATATATATCCCTCTTAGATACGCCCCTGTCCCTGGCTGCTGCCTTCATAGCCTCTTTTTTATCAAGTCCCTGTGCTATATACATATCAACGTGTTCCTGCTCAGACATAGTAAGCCACTGTGCCTGTGCTTCCTCTTTAAGCTCATTTCTGTCTTTTCCAGCAATTACAAGAACATACTCGCCCCTTGGCTGGTTATTCTCATAATAACTGCACGCCTCTGCAAGCGTTGTAACCATACTATTCTCATAGCGTTTGGTAAGTTCCTTGCATATAGTAACTGCCCTGCTTCCTCCTAACACCTCAGAAAGCTCTTTAAGTGTCTTTAAAAGCCTGTGTGGAGCTTCGTATATAATCATTGTTCTTGTTTCATCTTCAAGCTCTTTTAATATGTCTTTACGCTCATTCTTGTCCGCCGGAAGAAATGCTTCAAATGCAAAACGTCTTGTTGCCTGTCCCGACATTGTAAGTGCCGTTATACACGCTGCCGCACCAGGAACTGATGATACCTTAATTCCTGATGCAAGTGCCTGCCTTACAAGCTCCTCTCCCGGGTCAGATATTCCAGGTGTTCCAGCATCAGTTATTACAGCGACTGACATTCCTTTAAGCATCTTCTCAACAAGCACCTTTGCCTTATCATACTTGTTATATTCATGATAGCTTGTCATCGGCGTATTAATCTCAAAATGATTAAGCAGCTTTATGCTGTTTCTCGTATCCTCCGCCGCAATAATATCAACTTCCTTTAATATCCTTAACACCCTGAACGTAATATCCTCAAGATTACCAATCGGAGTTGCACACAAATATAACTGCCCAACTCCGCTATTATTATGAGAGCCATTAAATTCTTCAAGTGCCTGCACACTATCATAATCAATATCTGTAATATTATCTTCCATACTGCTCCTCTCTTAAATTCATACTAATTGTACATTTTTAAAAGTTCTTCCGTGTAACTTCCATCGCTATTGTATACAATAAGTGGTTCTTCCACTATAAGCTGTGAACGTCCGCCCTTTACCGCCTCTATAAGCACCATATTAGCTGGCTTATCTATATGCGGATACACAAGCCTTATACGCTTTGGCTCAAGGTGGTTATTCTTCATAGAAGTAAATATATCTACAAGTCTTGATGGTCTGTGAACCATATACATATGTCCCTTAACCTTAAGGCACTTTGAAGCTTCCCTTACAACGTCCTCAAGACTGCATAGAAGCTCGTGTCTTGCGATTGCCTTGGCACTCTCAGGATTAACAATTCCGTGATTTTCATTCATATATGGTGGATTGCTTGTAACCACATTAAAAGAAGCCCCACCTAAAATATGTGAAGCTTCTTTAATATCACCTTTTACAATATTAACCTTGTCTGACAGACTATTAAGTTCAACATTTCTGACAGCAAGGTCATAACTGATATCCTGAATTTCCAAGCCTGTATACATACTGCCTGGATTTTTCGCCTGCATAAGAATTGGTATTACACCATTTCCAGTACCCATATCAAGCACCTTCTGGTTCTTTCCGGCCTTCGCAAATGTAGACAACAACACAGCATCCATTCCAAAACAGAACACATCTGTATTCTGGATTAGTCTGAGATTATCCCTGCATAAGTCATCAATTCTCTCATTGGCATTAATACCTGCATTAATCTTAGCATCAGTCATCATTAATATGGGCTTTTCCTTCCTTTTTCTCAAGCTCTTCGAGTTCTTTTAACTCTTTATCATCTATATTCATTCTGTCGTTTCTTCTCTTAGGCTTAAATCTAAGCTCAGCAACAGGATACTCTCTTATCTCTTTCTCATCTCCATCAAGTGTGACAATTACCTTAACAAGCTGTCTTAACACATTAACGCTTGATACCTCACCCTTTAACTTCTCAGGTGTAGTAACATAATCTCCCACATTAGGAAGGTTGCTGTTAAGCTCCTCGTAAGTTTCCTGCTCATTCTTAAGACAGCACATAAGTCTTCCACACACACCCGATATCTTTGATGGATTAAGCGATAAATTCTGTTCCTTTGCCATCTTAATTGACACTGGTATGAACTCTGGCATATATGTTGCACAGCACAATGGTCTTCCACAAGAACCAATTCCGCCTAATATCTTAGTTTCATCTCTTACACCAATCTGACGAAGTTCAATTCTTGTCTTAAATACTGCTGCCAGATCCTTTACAAGCTCTCTGAAATCAATTCTTCCATCCGCTGTAAAGTAGAACAATACTTTATTATTGTCAAATGTATACTCAACCTTTATAAGCTTCATTTCAAGATTATGCTTCTTAATCTTCTCAAGACATATCTTATACGCTTCTTTTTCCTTTTCCCTGTTCTTAGCTTCCCTTTCATCATCATCAGGTGTCGATATTCTGATAATAGCCTTAAGCGGCTGTACAACTGCTGAATCCTCAACCTCTCTTTCACCAAGAACAACGTGGCCATACTCAATTCCTCTTGCTGTTTCAACAATAACGTGCTGACCAACCTCAACATTATACTGTCCCGGTGCAAAGAAATATATTTTGCCCACCTGCCTGAATCTAACACCAACAACTTTAGTCATCTATTTTTAATCTCCAATCCTGCCAAATATTAATTCCTAACATCAGCCAATTATTCACTAACTGCCTACATATCCTCTTTCATAGCCATAATAAGAAGTTCTATGCATAAGTCAAAATTAACATTGGCCTTAAGTCTTACCTTTACTTTATCTATAGAATTAAGTATATCCTGAATTCCTTCGTATGACATAACCTCAGCCTGCGATTTGATAAGCGAAATCTCATCACTAAATATTAGATAATTCGTATCATTGGTACTCTTAAACATAAGCACGTCCCTGAACCACATAGCCATAAGATCAAGATAATCGTCTATTGTAAGCTTGTAATTAGTCACATCTTTAACAACTGCCATTATGTCTGCCGCCGTCATATCCTTCACATTCTTGATAACGTGCATAACATCATTCTTTAAATGTGCGAATTCCGTACTTTCTATAATAGTCTTAGCACGTCCAATCTTACCCTGTGCAAAATCAGCCGCAAACTTACGTTCATATTCTGACACGTCATAGTTATCCTTAAGATAATCCATAACTACGCTTTCCTTTAATGGCTTTAAATCAAGAAGCACACATCTTGATATAATAGTCTGTAAGAAAATGTCTGCGTTAGTCGTAAGAAATATAACAATACCATACGCTGGTGGCTCTTCTATAGTCTTAAGAAGTGCATTCTGTGCCTGCACTGTAAGCTTCTCAGCCTCATCTATAATGTATATCTTATAACGGCTTGAGTATGGTTTAATAAGCATATCTGATATTATCTGATCTCTTACATCATCTACACCTATACTTGCAGGCTTCTCGTGTCGTACCCATATTATATCAGGCTGATTGCCTGACTCTGTCTGTATACAGGAATGACATTTATTACAAGGCTTATTATCGCCTTCTGCCTCACACTGTAATGCTTTTGCAAATATCTTGGCAATCATCTTCTTTCCAGCACCAAGCCCTCCATTGATAATGTAAGCGTGTGATACCTTATCTAATTTAATTGCGTTCTGTAAATGCTCTTTAATTGTATCGTATCCATAAATATCTGAAAATGTGCTCATTATATACTCCAATCTTATGCTGATATATCAAGCAATAAACCCCTGATATCATCAATTCTTCCTACAATCTCAAGATGATTTTTCTCTTCTTTAACAAGTTCTCCTGCCAGCTCATCAAGATTCTTATCCACAAGTTTAACAATACCATATACTCTGTGTCTGCCTCGTCTATCAAGAAAGTTCTCTCTTGAGAACTTATGGGAACGGTTAACAACCTCGTTAAGAAATCCCTTAACAAGCTCCCTGTACTTTCGCATATCCTTAATATCCATATGCTTTGCAATCTTCTCACCCTGCTCAGTAATCTGTTCCATCATACTGCCAAGCTTTTCCTGAAGATCCTTTTCTTCTATATTACTAATAAGAGTAAACTTAAAACTACTGTCCGTACTCTCTGTATTCTTCACCTGCTGAACTGAAGATGATGTCTGTATATCATTAATCTTTATATCCATAACTTTACTCTCTTTCGTGTCCACCATCATATAATTGTATCATATAAATATCATTAAGACAATTCAAGCCAACTCACTCTTACTGCATTTATAAAAGCTGCTGTTTAATTGCCTCTTTGATGTCCCTTATACAATCCTCTATTGTTCCATCGTTGCTAAATCTCTGATTAATTCCGGCTTCCTTAATCTTTTCCTCCGAGAAATCTTTACTGTCTGCAAGAAAACGCCTGCACATTTCCTCATACTGTGGTACTTCCTGCTTCTGTTCCCTGTTGATAGCTCTCATAAGCCTTATTCCATCATCGACTTCTATATATATCGGTAATATTGCATCTTTTCCAAAGTATGCACAAAATTTATTGTAAGCCTCAATAGTACCTATAACAATGTACTTGTCACCGCTTCCAAGCCTGATCTGCCCATCATCAACTGTAAAATACTTCCACTCTCCATACACTGTGTTATATATCCGCATCTCTATTACTTTATCCGCCGCTTCAAGCTCCAATGCCTTCTCATTATCTACATAATAATACTCTACACCTTCTTTTTCTCCAGCTCTCATAGGTCTTGTTGTATACATAATAACAGTCTTAAGATTTAGCTCCTTATCACCAACTAAAGCCTTAAATATATTATCTTTACCACTTGAACTTTTTCCCATTAAAAATGCTATCTCAGGCATAACAAAGCTCCTTCTTTTACACCTACAACCTCCAGACCTGCCTCACCGGCCGCCTGAAGTATTGCAATAATCTTTCGTGTAATAACCTCTCCCGGACATAATATCGGTATTCCCGGTGGATATACATACACTGACTCTCCACTTATCTTACCATATATCTTCTCATTATTCATCTGAATTTCATCACAACCTGATAAATCCCGCCTGTTAAATGCTTCCGCAATTGTTAAAGTCTGCTCATCCCTGAAATCGGCAATATTTACCTTATTACCATTATCCTCATCATTAATTAAAATCTTATCTTTACTTCTATTATTATATTTACTCCTACTCTCATCTATTTCTTCGTCTATCTCCTTTAATGCCGCAAGAACCCTATTATCTAATTCTTCGTCTATCTCTTTTAATGCCGCAAGAAATCTATCATAATACTCCTGCGAGTCAAATATTGATGTCATCGCTATCACATACTTTATAGATGACATTTCAAGCTGGATTTTATATTTATAAAATAAAGTGTCATATAACCATTTTGCATCTTTATATCCTAATACAAGCTTTGATATGTCATCCGTCTTTATTAACCTGATATGCTTTAATTCTGACAATCCATTTCTTAAAATAGTGAGCTTATCAACATATTCAGCAAATAATTTATCACCGTCATTCTTAACAATGCTTAAGCTTCTTGCTATGGAAGACATTAATATATACGATGGACTTGTCGACTGGTATATGTTCCAATACCTTCTTATACGTTCTACATCAACTATTCCATAATTAATATGCATAATCGCTGTCTGTGTAAGTGATGGAAGGGTCTTATGCACACTGTTAATTACTACATCAGCCCCACTCTTAACTGCTGACTGAGGAAAGCTTTCTGAGAAATTAAAATGTGCACCATGAGCCTCATCAACAATCAATGGAATATTATATTGATGAAGATACTCTGCTATTGATTTAATATCAGATACATTTCCCTCATAAGTTGGTGATGTAAGTATCACGGCTTTAATATCATTTCTGTCATGGTCTGAGCTGTATTTATCCACAATGAACTTAATTTCTTTTAATGTTATCCCCTTATAATACCCATATTCCTCATCATATTCTGGATAAATATACACAGGATTCAGTTCATTGAGGATAACTGCATTATAAACTGATATATGACAGTTTCTTGCCATTATAACAACATCATTTTTATGGGTAACTCCGCATATTGCCGACATATTACCTGCAGTGCTTCCATTTACCAGATACCAGCTCTCATCAGCTCCATAAAGCTCCGCCGCCTCATCAAACGCATCTTTAATAATAGTTTCGGCATTGTGCATATTATCAAAACCATTAATCTCCGTTATATCTTTCTCATATGGATTTCCCATATCACCCATATATAACTCAATTAATTCTTTATTTCTCTTAGCCCCCGGCATATGCATAGGTACTATATTTTCATCTTTATATTTATCTAACTTAGACAATATATCATTATATTTAACATTCGGTTTAATGCCTGAATTTTTATTTGTAGTTCCTGCATTGCCATTCAATAATATATCATCATATTTAATATCCTTATTTGTAGTTCCTGTTTTATCCGATTTTCCCGTTTTATCTAAATTCATCTTTATACTCTTATCTTCATTCCAATTCATTGTTACACTCTCATCTTTTATTTACTGTTATTTATTATTGGGATACAAAAAAACCATAGATACTACATAACGTAATACCTATGGTATAAA
>ULXR01059162.1_pt1 | contig 12546 bp, 6 predicted proteins | sample 1961511 | NCBI WGS metagenome assembly ULXR01 (sample SAMEA4835844, study PRJEB28245) | human gut metagenome | biome: gut microbiome; material: fecal sample | place: Denmark | collected 2008 | reverse complement strand
CGTATCGGCACTTAGAATTATGCGGTATTGCCATAAAACAAAATGGATGCCTCCCTCCACATTCAGAGAAGCATCCATGATGGATTCTTAATTATTCGATTTTTACCCATGTCCAGAAAACCGGGTACATATCAGTACGGGACGGCAGCTTTGCTTTTATTGGTTTGCTCTTTTTATAAAAAACTATGATTACAGCGGCATATAGTCAAAATCAATGCGGCCAAGGGCAACGTTGGCACCGGCCACCTGCACTTTGACGGGGTCGCCCAGCATCCAGCGTTTTCCGGTCAGCGGATCCAGAATGCTGACGCCCTCCACCACAGTGGCTTCGCCCTTGCAGAGCTGTGCGGCAGGCACAAAGCCCTCTACGGTGTTTTCCAGCGCCACAAAAATGCCGCGCGGTGTTACACCTGCCACGGTGCCGGTGTAGACTTCGCCCAGGTGGTTGTGCATATACTCGGCCTTGTACAGGTCCTCCACATCGCGCTCAATGCGCACGGCGGAAACTTCCTGGCGGCTGGACTGCTCGCTGGCGTGGGTGGCAAAACCGGTATAATCCTTGATGAGCTCCTGCTCCGGCTTGCCCACCAGCATATCCGTCAGGATGCGATGGATGGCAAGGTCCGGGTAACGGCGAATGGGGCTGGTAAAGTGGGCATAGTCTGCCAGCACCAGGCCGTAATGGCCTTTCGGCTCCGGAGAGTAGCGAGCTTTCTGCATGCTGCGCAGGATACCGGTGTGGACCGGGATCTGGATGGGCTGGCCGCGGGTTTCGTCCAGAATGGCAGAAAGCTCCAGCTGGGTGGGCACTTCCCCGGCAAAGTGGACGTTCAGGCCGCAGGCTTTCAGGGTGTTGCTCAGCTTTTCCATGCGCTCGGCATCGGGGGCTTCATGGATACGGTACACAAACGGCACATGATGGGTGCGGCCCGCATTGGCAGCGCACTGGTTGGCCAGCAGCATGAACTCTTCGATCATGCACTCCGACACACCGCGGGTGCGCTTGACGATATCCACGCAGCGGCCTTCCTCGTCCATGACCAACTTGGCTTCGTCGGATTCGATGTCCATCGCGCCGCGTGCTTTGCGCAGAGCCAGGCGCTTTTCGTACAGCTCGGTCATCGCGGGCAGCTGAGCCATAACGTCTTTATATTTCGTCACCAGAGCCGGGTCATTGGAGCCGTCCAACAGAGCGTTAATTTCTTTATAAACGCCCTTGACACGGCTGCGGATGACGCTCTTGACGAACTGATAGCTATGGATATTGCCGCTTTCATCCAGCTGCATCAGGCAGGAGAACGCCAGGCGCTCCTCCCCTTCATTGAGGCTGCAGATGCCGTTGGAAAGCTGGGTGGGCAGCATGGGGATGACTTTATCCGCGTAATAGATGGAAGTTGCGCGCTCATAAGCTTCCTTATCCAGCGCGGTGTCCGGGCGGACATAGTGGCTGACATCCGCAATATGAACGCCCAGCTCATAGCCGCCGTTCTGGGTCTTCATCAGGCTGATGGCGTCGTCGATATCCTTGGTCTCGGCAGAGTCGATGGTAAAGATCGGCAGACCGCGCAGGTCGGCGCGGTGGGCAACTTCGGCGGGGTCGATGAGAGCGTTATCATATGCGTGAGCTTCGGCCAATACCTCCTCCGGGAATTCCTGGCGGACATCACGGCCATACAGCACAGCCTTGGCGCACTCTGCTGCGCGGTCGGAAGTGCCGAAGCGCTCGGCAACAGCGCAGCGGTGGTCCATATGGCGCTGGCCGCGGTTGGTCAGGATAGCACCGACCTTATCCCCCAGCTGTGCGCCGTTGACGCCTTTTTTATCCAGCACAATGCGCACATCACGGCAGCCGTCCGGCTCCACGGCAAGGCGGCCGTCCTCAGTCAGCACAATGGTACCGGCAAAGGTGTTGTGCGGGGTGGTCACCTCCACCACTTCACCCTCGGCGCTGCCCTCCACACGGGGGTGGTCGAACAGTTTGATGATGATTTTATCCTGCGGCATAGCACCGTGCAGGGCGCGGCCGGGAATAAAGATATCGCCGGTGCCGTCATCGCGGGACGCAAAGCCGAAGCGGGCCGCCAGCTTGACCAGTGTGCAGGGAATGCCAGCGGGGGCATCGGTATTTTCCATCACGGCAAAGCCCGGAACATAGGTACCGTTGCGGGCGGACAGCATACCGGTAGCTACCATGCCGGTTACGGTGTTGCGCAGGCGGGAATTATCCACCTGCAAAGCATTCTGCAGTTCACGCAGGGTCTGGGGGCGGTGCTTGCACGCCGCAAGAATATTTTTCTGTAATGGTGTCATGTTTTCTCCTTTGGGTTGGGCACAGGCAGCGGCCCATGCCTTTGTTTTTACTCCTCGTTTACGTCACCCTGCCACCCGGCAGGGTCCTTCCATAGCAGGCGTGGCCTTTGGTTTCGCGGCAGCACCTGCACCATTGTGACCTTTTTATTTTTCCCATAAAAAACGACCCGCGGTATTGGGCGGGTCGTTGACGGTTCCTGAATAAGGGAAAGCGGAACGCCAACAAAATTGGCCAGACCGTTCTCCTTTCATTCAATTACAAGCGGGCGCTCAGCACACCAACCAGCAGCGTAGCTACAAAGAAAACAGCGCCGCAGATTTTGGTCACTTTGGCCAGCTTGGCATCCAGGCCACGCTCGCGGCCGGCAGCCATAAAGCTGCTATCACCCATAATGGCAGCAGACAGGCCCTGCCCTTTCTGGGTCTGGGACAAAGTGAACACAACGATCAGAACCGAAACAATGATCAGCACAACGCCGAACGCGATTTCATAAGCGGTCATGGATTAACAGCAACTCCTTTTCAGGCCACAGCCAAAACGGATGTTTCGGCCTGCCCTAACTCTCATACAGGTTATAATATAACATACCAAAAAGCAAAATGCAAGAACTTTACCCTGCCTTGTGCAGAAAAAGATTGCATTGCCTTTTTTTACTTCTTACAGACTCATCTGCTCGGTCGTGTCCTCCTGGCGGAGCAGCGCGCCGGCTGCGGGCAGGGTGCGCACGCGGTAGCGGTGCGGGTCTTTCAGTTCCAGCCCCGCCGCCAGGCGCACTTTGGCGATTCGGGCGTTCTTTTTCAACGTTACCATGTTGATACCGACGGTATCGCGGGTAGCCTTTTCGGGAATCAGCGCACTGCCGACCAGGATCAAGCGTGGGCCGCCGGTGCCGCCGCTGGTGAAGACTGCCAGCTCGGTTTCTTCCTCAATGTGCAGCATTGCGGCAAGTTCTTCCTTATCGCTATAGGCTTTCAGCAGCTTGCGGCGGTTCTGCTTGGTCATATAGCTGGCCAGCGGGATCTTTGCACACTTGCCGTTCTGGTAGAAGAACAGCATGTAACCACGGTAATCGACTGTGACCGTCATGAACAGCGGCACTTCGCCCTCTTCCATTTCCAGCTTGGAAGCGACATAATCACCCAGCACGCTGGCCTTGGTATCGGCAAATTCCGATGCGCGGGATTTGTACACCTGGGCATGGTTGGTAAAGAAGAGCAGCTCGGCGCTGTTGGTGGTCTCTTTGGTATAAACCACCTCGTCGCCGTCTTTCAGCTTCTGCTCGCCAGACATGCGCAGGCTCTGCGGGGTAATTTTTTTGAAGTAGCCTTCCCGCGTAAAGAACACCGTGACCGGGTAATCCGGGATCTCGTTCTGCTCATCGGCAACAGAATCGTCCGGTAGGTCGTACAGAATTTCCGTTTTGCGGGGGCTGCCATACTTTTTGGCAACATCGCCCAGCTCGGTCATAATGATCTTGCGGATGCGGGCGGGGCGTTTGAGAACATCTTCCAAGTCTGCGATTGCCTTTTCCAGTTCCTCAATTTCCTCGGTGCGTTTGAGGATATACTCACGGTTGAGGTGGCGCAGCTTGATTTCCGCCACGTACTCAGCCTGCACTTCGTCAATGCCAAAACCGATCATCAAGTTGGGCACAACCTCGGATTCTTCCGCAGTGTTGCGCACAATTTCAATTGCCTTATCAATATCCAGCAGGATAGCTTCCAGGCCGCGCAGCAGGTGCAGACGCTTTTGCTTGCCTTGCAGATCATAGTAGGTGCGGCGGCGCACGCATTCGGAGCGGAATGCGATCCACTCCAACAAAATCTGGCGCACGCCCAACACGCGGGGCTGGCCGCCGATCAGCACATTGAAGTTGCAGGCAAAACTGTCCTCCAGCGGGGTTGCCTTGAACAAACGCGCCATCAGCTTGTCCGGGTCCTGGCCGCGCTTGAGGTCGATGGTCAGCTTCAAGCCGTTCAGGTCGGTTTCATCACGCATATCGCTGATCTCACGGATCTTGCCCAGTTTGACCAGCTCGGTGATCTTATCCATGATGGCTTCCACCGTTGTGGTCGGCGGAATGCGGGTGATGTCAATGCAGTTGTTCTCTTTATCGTAAGCCCACTGGGCGCGCACGCGGATGCTGCCGCGGCCTTTTTCCAGCACATTCTGCATCTCGGCGGCATCATACAGGATGGAACCGCCGCCGACGAAATCCGGCGCGGGCATCAGCTGGGCCAGGTCCGCCTGGTCGTCTTTCATCAGGGCGATGGTTGCATTGCAGAGCTCCACCAGGTTGAAGGAACAGATGTTGGACGCCATACCGACCGCAATGCCCAGTGTGTTGTTGGCCAGAATGGTCGGGAATGTGACCGGCAGCATCGTCGGTTCGGTGGTGGTGCCGTCATAGTTGGGCACAAAATCCACGGTATCCTTGTCGATATCGCGGAACAGCTCTTCACACACGGGTTCCAGCTTTGCCTCAGTGTAACGAGCGGCGGCGTAAGCCATATCGCGGCTGTACGCCTTGCCAAAGTTACCCTTGGAGTCCACAAAGGGCACCAGCAGGCTTTCGTTGGAACGGCCCATACGCACCATGGTGTCGTAAATGGCGGCATCGCCGTGGGGGTTCAGGTGCATGGTGCTGCCCACGATGTTGGCGCTTTTGGTGCGGGCGCCTTTCAGCAGGCCCATGCCGTACATGGTATACAGCAGTTTGCGGTGGGCGGGCTTGAAGCCGTCAATTTCCGGCAGCGCGCGGGAAACAATAACGCTCATGGCGTAAGGCATGTAGTTTGTTTCCAGCGTATCGGTAATGGGGCTTTCGATGACCTCACCGGCAGAGAGGATCTCGACATTATCGCCCAGCTGCGGGCGGGCAGGGGCGGCTTTCTTTTTGGTTGCTTTTTTTGCCATTTTGCTCTCTCCTCCCCTGATTAAGATACATCCAGATCGTCCAGATATTCAGCGCCGTGCTCCGCAATGTGCTCCTTACGGCCCTGCAGATTATCGCCCAGGAGCAGGTCAAATACCTCCGCCGTGCGCTGAACATCGGTGGGCAGAACTTTAATTAAGCGGCGGCTTTCGGGGCTCATGGTGGTCAGCCACATCATTTCGGGGTCGTTTTCGCCCAGACCTTTGGATCGCTGGATCGTAAACTTCTGGCCGTCGATCCGCTTCATGATATCGGCCTTTTCCGGCTCGGTATAGGCAAAGTAGGTCTTATTTTTGGTGTTGATCTCATACAGCGGGGATTCCGCGATATACACATACCCCTGATTGATGAGGGTGGGGGTCAGGCGGTAGAGCATCGTCAGTACCAAGGTGCGGATCTGATAACCGTCCACATCAGCATCGGTACAGATGACGATCTTGTTAAAGCGCAGGTTGTCCAGATTAAAGGTAGCCAGGTCCTTATTGTGGCTGCCGCCCAGCTCCACGCCGCAGCCCATCACGCGGATCAAGTCTGTGATAATGTCAGACTTGAAAATGCGGGCGTAATCAGCCTTCAGGCAGTTCAGGATCTTGCCGCGAATGGGCATGATAGCCTGGAACTCCGAATCGCGGCTCTGTTTGACCGCGCCCATAGCGGAATCGCCCTCCACGATGTACAGTTCGCGGCGGGTGGCATCCTTGGTGCGGCAGTCCACAAATTTCTGCACGCGGTTGGCCAGGTCCATCTGCTGGGTCATTGTTTTTTTGATGGACACACGCGCTTTTTCAGCGTGCTCGCGGCTTTGCTTATTGATTAGCACCTGCTTGCAGGCTTTTTCGGCTTCGTCCGGGTGCTCCACAAAGTAGACTTCCAGCTGGTGCTTGAGGAACTCCGTCATGGCCTGGGCCACAAACTTGTTGGTGATGGCCTTTTTGGTCTGGTTCTCGTAGCTGGTGCGGGTGGAGAAGCTGGAGGAAACCAGAATCAGGCAGTCCTGCACATCGTTGAAGGTGATGGAGCTTTCGTTTTTCTTGTACAGACCCTTATTTTTCAGCCAGTTGTTGATCTGGTTGACAAAGGCCAGGCGGACAGCGCGGTCCGGGCTGCCGCCGTGCTCCAGCCACGAAGAGTTGTGATAGTATTCCAGCGTTTGCACCGCGTTGGAAAAGCAGAACGCCACGTTCATTTTGACCTGATATTCCGGCTGATCATCACGGTCGCGGCCGATTGCGGAACCGGAGCAGAAATACACCGGGGTCAGGGTTCCCTCACCGGCGATCTCATTGGCATAGTCCTGAATGCCATGCTCATAGAAATATTCGATTTTTTCGGCACGTTCGCCCGTGCGGTCGTTGAACACGAGAGTCACACCGTCATTGACAACGGCCTGGCGGCGCAGCATATCCTTGAAGGTATCCGCCGGAACATTGATGTCGGTAAACACATCGGTGTCCGGTTTCCAGCGGATGACGGAGCCGGTGCGGCGGCCGGTGAACGGCTCTTTTTTCAGCCCGCCGACATTCTCACCTTTTTTGAAATCCAGGTGATAGTGCATGCCATCGCGGTAAATATCCGCAGTCATCCATTCGCTGGAATACTGGGTGGCGCAAAGGCCAAGGCCGTTCAGGCCAAGGGAAAAGTCATAGTTGCCGCTGCCCTCGCCATATTTGCCTCCCGCGTACAGTTCGCAGAACACAAGATCCCAGTTCCAGCGTTCTTCAGCTTTATTGTAATCGACGGGGATACCGCGGCCAAAGTCCTCTACTTCCACAGAGTGATCCGGGTAAAGGGTAACGTTGATTTTGTTGCCGTGGCCGTCACGCGCTTCGTCGATGGAGTTGGATACGATCTCAAAAATGGAATGGGCACAGCCTTCCACACCGTCAGAGCCAAAGATAACGGCCGGGCGCTTGCGCACACGGTCTGCACCTTTTAAGCTCTTGATGCTTTCGTTGCCGTATTCTTCCTTCTTTTTTGCCATTCGGCAGTTCCCTCCCGTTTTTGGATGCAGGGAATCACGCTGCTGCGTACCCCTGTGCGCGCAGAATTTTGCTTTTTCAGGCGCGTAAAGATAATTAAACCACAGGTTGACAGGAATTGTCAAATCCAATTTTGCGTTTTTGCTGCACAAAGTTCCCTGTTGTGGTTATTTTTTGTCTGCTTTTTTGCGTTTGCGCGGCGGCTGGGCGGAGGCTTTTTCCTCTGCGGGCGCCGGGCGTCCCGGCTCTTCCGGCACGGGGGCCGGAGCTGTGCCCTGCAGTTTCCAGGCGCGCTCCAGCACGGGTTTCAGGTACTGGCCGGTGAAGGAGTTCGGGTTCTGGGCCACCTGTTCCGGCGTACCGGTTGCCACAATGGTACCGCCGCCGCTGCCGCCCTCCGGCCCCAGGTCGATGATATAGTCGGCACGCTTGATCACATCCAGGTTATGCTCGATCACGATCACGGTGTTGCCCGCATCAGCCAGCTTATCCAGCACCTTGACCAGGCGGTGCACATCGGCAATGTGCAGGCCGGTGGTAGGCTCGTCCAGAATATAGACGGTTTTGCCGGTATCGCGGCGGGCAAGCTCGTTGGCCAGCTTGACACGCTGGGCTTCGCCGCCGGAAAGTGTGGTGGCCGACTGGCCCAGCTGCACATAGCCAAGGCCGACTTCCTGCAGGGTTTGCAGTTTGCGCGCAATTTTGGGCTGGTTGGCAAAGAAATTGCAGGCTTCCTCCACCGTCATATCCAGCACATCGGAGATGTTTTTGTCTTTATATTTTACTTCCAGCGTTTCGCGGTTATAGCGCTTGCCCTTGCAGACATCGCAGGGGACGTAAATATCCGGCAGAAAGTGCATTTCGATCTGCACAATGCCGCCGCCCTCGCAGGCTTCGCAGCGGCCGCCCTTGACGTTGAAGCTGAACCGGCCGGGGCCGTAACCGCGCTGTTTGGCATCCTGGGTGTTGGAGAAGAGGGTGCGGATATCGCCGAACACACCGGTGTAGGTGGCCGGGTTGGAGCGCGGGGTGCGGCCAATGGGCGACTGGTCAATGCCGATGACCTTATCGATCCATTCCATACCCTGAACTTCGTCACACTGGCCGGGGCGGCTGCGGGCGCCGGTGAGCGCTGCAGCCAGCGACTTATACAAAATTTCATTGACCAGCGTGGACTTGCCGGAACCGGAAACACCAGTCACGCAGATCACTTTGCCAAGGGGAAAATCCACGGTAATGTTTTGCAGGTTGTTTTCCCGCGCTTTGACCACCGTGAGCATTTTACCGTTACCGGAGCGGTGGGCGGTGGGAACTTCCACAAATTTGCGGCCGGAAAGGTACTCGCCGGTCACACTGCGCGGGGCATTGCAGATGTCCTCCACACTGCCGGCGGCCACGATCTCGCCGCCATGCACACCGGCACCGGGGCCGACATCCACAATATAGTCCGCCTGGCGCATGGTGTCCTCGTCGTGCTCTACTACAATCAGGGTGTTGCCCAGGTCGCGCAGGCGCTTCATGGTGGCAATCAGCTTATCGTTATCGCGCTGGTGCAGGCCGATGCTGGGTTCATCCAGCACATACAGCACGCCGGTCAGTGCGCTGCCGATCTGGGTCGCCAGGCGGATGCGCTGGCTTTCGCCGCCGGAAAGGGACGATGCGCCGCGAGACAGGGTCAGGTACCCCAGACCCACGCTCTTCAAAAAGCCCAGACGCTCTTTGACCTCTTTGAAGATGGAGGCAGCGATGACTTCATCCCGCTCGGACACTCTTGCCGTCTGAATAAATTCCAGCTCCTCGTTCACGCTCATATCGCAGAACTGGGCAATGTTGATGCCGCCCACCGTGACGGCGAGGCTGGTGGGCTTCAGGCGTTGGCCGTGGCAGGTGGGGCACTCCTCGCTGGACATGACAAGGGCGATTTCCTCCTTGACCCACTCGCTGCCTGTTTCACGGAAGCGGCGCTCCAGGTTGGGGATAATACCCTCAAACGTGTTCATATAGGTACCGGAGCCAAACATATTCTCGCGCTGCATCTCGATTTTTTCAGTTCCGGTGCCATACAGGATGGCGTGCACGGCTTCTTTGCTCATCTCCTTGATGGGGGTATCCAGCGTAAAGCCATAGCGCTTGCCCAGCGCTTTGTAATACATTTCAGAGATGGATCCCTCCGCATAATACCAGCCGCTGGCCTTGATGGCACTTTCGCGGATGGACTTGCGCGGATCCGGAATCACGCGGGCCGGGTCCACCTTCATAAAGGTGCCCAGGCCGGTGCAGGTTTCACAGGCGCCAAAGGGATTGTTAAAGCTGAACATGCGGGGGGAAAGTTCGTCAATGGAAACACCGTGCTCCGGGCAGGCATAGTTCTGGCTGAACTCCATCGGTTCGCCGCCGATAACATCAATGATGACAAGGCCGCCGGTCAGGGCAACGGCAGTCTCAATAGAATCGGCCAGGCGGCCGCGCACCGTATCATTGATGGACAGGCGGTCCACGACGATTTCAACGGTATGCTTGATATTCTTTTCCAGCTTGATCTCTTCGTCCAGATCATACATGTTGCCGTCAATGCGCACGCGGGCGTAACCGCCGCGGCGGGCAGCGTCCAGCTCCTTGGCCTGGGTGCCTTTGCGGCCCCGCACAACAGGGGCCAGCACCTGGAAGCGGGTGCGTTCCGGCAGTTTAAGCACCTCGTCTACCATCTCGTCCACCGTTTGCTGGCTGATGACGCGTCCGCAGACCGGGCAGTGCGGAACGCCGATGCGGGCATACATCAAACGGAGATAATCATAAATTTCCGTCACGGTGCCCACGGTGGAACGCGGGTTGTGGCTGGGGGTTTTCTGGTCAATGGAAACCGCCGGGGAAAGGCCGGTGATTTCGTCCACATCGGGCTTTTCCATCTGGCCCAGGAACATGCGGGCATAGCTGGAAAGGCTTTCCATATAGCGGCGCTGGCCGTCCGCAAAGATAGTATCAAAGGCCAGGCTGGACTTGCCGGAGCCGGAAAGGCCCGTCATAACAATCAGTTTGTTGCGCGGCAGAACCAGGTTGACGTTTTTCAGGTTATGCTCCCGCGCGCCCTTGATCGTAATGCGGTTGTTGGCATCAATTTGAATGTTGCTCACTTTTTATAGCTCCTTCTCCCCTTGCCCGTTTTGCGCTGTTTTTCAGCGGCGCGGCGGGTGCTGGTATCGGCGGTAGGGTCCTCCCCGCGCTGCAGCTTTTCAATCTCATCACGCAGGAATGCGGCGTGCTCAAACTGCAGCAGGCGGGCGGCTTCTTTCATCTCGCGGGTCAGGCGGGTAATGGTCTGTTCGCGTTCAGCGCGGCTCATACGGTGCTGGCGCATCTTTTTGTTTTCTTCGCTCATGCTGATTTCCAGCCCGCCGCCGATGGCTTTCACGATAGTTTTTGGTGTAATGCCGTGTTCTTTGTTGTAGGCATCCTGGATGGCACGGCGGCGCTCGGTTTCCATGATGGCGCGCTCCATGCTGGGGGTTACTTCATCGGCGTACATCAGCACCACGCCGTTTGCGTTGCGGGCCGCGCGGCCAATGGTCTGAATCAGGCTGGTTTCGCTGCGCAGGAAGCCCTCTTTGTCGGCATCCAGAATGGCGATCAGCGAAACTTCCGGCAGGTCCAGGCCCTCGCGCAGAAGGTTGATGCCGACAATCACATCAATGGCACCGGTGCGCAGGTCCTTGATGATCTCCATGCGCTCAAAGGTATCCACCTCGTGGTGCATATACTTGGTGTGCACGCCGTGTTCTTCCAGGTAGTCGGTCAGGTCCTCGGCCATTTTGACAGTCAGGGTGGTAACTAGGGCACGCTCGCCGCGGTCGATGCGCTGCAAAATTTCGCCCAGCAGATTCTCGATCTGGCCTTCCACTGGGCGCACCATGATGACGGGGTCCAGCAGACCGGTGGGGCGGATGACCTGCTCGGCCACGCGGCTGGAATGTTCCCGTTCATAGGGGCCGGGGGTAGCGCTGACAAAGATCGTCTGGCCGACCTTGGATTCAAATTCCTCAAATTTCAGCGGGCGGTTGTCAAACGCCGAGGGCAGGCGGAAGCCATATTCCACCAGCGTTTTTTTGCGGCTGTAGTCCCCGCCGAACATGCCGCGGACCTGCGGCAGCATCACATGGCTTTCATCCACCATCAGGATAAAATCTTTGGGGAAGTAGTCCAGCAGCGTGGTGGGGGTGGAGCCGGGGGCACGGCCAGACAGCACGGCAGAGTAGTTCTCGATGCCCTTGCACATGCCAACTTCCTGTAGCATCTCCATATCGTACTGGGTGCGCTGCTGGATGCGCTGGGCTTCCAGCAGTTTGCCCTCTGCAGTAAAGGCCTGCACCTGCTGTTCCATCTCGGTCTGGATCTTGGCGAGACCTTCTTTCATTTTTTCAGGGCCGACGATATAGTGGCTGGCGGGGAAAATGGCCACATGGCGCACAATATTTTTGCGCTCGCCGGTCAGGGGATCAAACTCGGAAATGCGGTCGATTTCATCGCCGAAGAATTCGACGCGGATGGCGTATTCATCATTATAAGCAAGGTGGATATCCACAATATCGCCGTGAACGCGGAACTTATTGCGGATAAAGTTCATATCGTTGCGTTCATATTGCAGCTTGACCAGGCGGCGGCAGAGCTCGTCCCGCTCCATCTGCATACCGGGGCGCAGGCTGATGACCATGCTGCGGTAATCGATAGGGTCGCCCAAGGAATAAATGCAGGAAACCGACGCCACAATGATAACATTGCGCCGCTCCGACAGTGCCGCCGTGGCCGAATGGCGCAGGCGGTCGATCTCATCATTGATGGCGCTGTCTTTTTCAATATAGGTATCGGTGGAGGGGATGTAGGCTTCCGGCTGGTAATAGTCGTAATAGCTCACAAAATATTCCACCGCATCATCGGGGAAAAATCCGCGCATCTCGGTGCAGATCTGACTGGCCAGGGTTTTGTTTGGTTCCAGAATCAGTGTGGGGCGGTTGCACTGTGCAATGATATTGGCCATCGTAAAGGTTTTGCCGGAGCCGGTAACGCCCAGCAAAGTTTGACCTTTATCCCCTGCTTTCAGGCCCTGCACCAGCGCTTCAATCGCCTGGGGCTGGTCGCCAGTCGGTTTGAACGGTGCTTTGAGGTGGAACACCTCGGTTTGATTTTCCTGTTGCTCCGGCATAGCGGACCTCCCCTGCTGTTGGTCGTTCATTTACAACTTAAGTTCGTCTTGTACAACTTACTGTTGTTTCATTATAGTATAGATCTTTTTAATTGTAAAGGCAATACCGCATAATTCTAAGTGCCGC
>ULXR01038363.1_pt1 | contig 13083 bp, 9 predicted proteins | sample 1961511 | NCBI WGS metagenome assembly ULXR01 (sample SAMEA4835844, study PRJEB28245) | human gut metagenome | biome: gut microbiome; material: fecal sample | place: Denmark | collected 2008 | reverse complement strand
AGTACTGTACCTGCTGCAAGTACCATATCTGGATATGCTTCGTGCATAAGACGGATAGATTCCTCTGCTGCTTCTGTACGGAATGTAACTTCTGCACATGGAAGACCTCCTTCTACTAATGCCTTAGCTAATGGAAGTGCGTCCTTTGTATCATTCAATACTACTACTGGAATTACTCCAAGTTCTTCAAACTTATCTGCTATATTACTCATTATAATAATAGCCCCTTTCTTTTAATTATTCGACTGATACTTCTCAGTGTCTTTGATTATATCATAATTCTTTAAATACGACAATGAAATGATATATTTCGTTTGTATTTTTATAAGAACTTTATGCATTTATTTAAAGAAGCCCTTCTTCTTTGGATGTTTGTGTTCCTCTCCTGTAAGTGTCTTATCATATTCCATAAGTGCTTCTTTCTGTTCATTATTAAGCTTTGTAGGAATATCAACAATAAGTGTAATGTAATGATCTCCTCTTGTCTGAGGATTTCTTAATGTTGGCATACCTTTGCCTCTGAGCCTTACTCTTGTACCTGAAGCTGTTCCCGGCTTAACTTCATATATAACTTCACCATCAACAGTCTTTACCTTGACTTCTCCGCCAAGAACTGCTGTAGGATAGCTTATTACAACATCTGAGAAAATGTTATAGCCATCTCTCTCAAATGCTGGATCTGCTGATATCATTACAGCTACTAATAAATCGCCTCTTGGACCGCCATTAGTACCTGGCTCGCCCTTGCCCTGAATACGGACACACTGTCCATTATCAATACCAGCAGGTATATTAACTTCAATTGTCTTCTTGCTGCTTATATAACCTGTTCCATAGCAGTCTGGACACTTTTCTTTAACAATCTTACCTGTTCCGTGACAGTCTGGGCAAGGCTGTACACTTCTCATCATTCCAAGGAATGACTGCTGTGTTACTGTTACCTGTCCACGTCCGCCACATTTCTTACAAGTTTCAGGACTTGTTCCCGGCTTTGCACCTGTTCCGTGACACTTAGAACATTCGTCCTTAAGTGTTACATCTATCTTCTTCTTAGTTCCTGTAACTGACTCTGCAAATGTAATTCTTACATTAACCCTTATATCTGCACCACGTCTTGGTCCGTTGCTGTTACGTCTGCTGCTTGAACCGCCTCCGAACATACCACCGAATATATCACCAAATATATCGCCCATATCACCGAAGTCAAAATCAAAGCCGCCACCGCCAGCTCCACCTGCACCGCCTTCAAATGCTGCGTGTCCGAACTGGTCATACTGTCTTCTCTTATCTGCATCACTAAGAACTGCATATGCTTCTGATGCTTCCTTAAACTTAGCCTCAGCCTCTTTATCTCCCGGATTCATATCAGGGTGATACTTCTTAGCTAACTGTCTATATGCTCTTTTAATTGCTGCATCATCTGCGTCCTTAGGCACACCAAGGACCTCATAATAATCTCTCTTTTCTGCCATATAGGTTCCGCCTTTCTATACCCGAAAGGAGTCAGGTACCCTGATACGAGTCCTGACTTCCTTTCTGATTTCATCTATAATTGTCAAGTCTTAAGAAGTCTTTATATAACTCCATAATTAATCATTGTTAATTACATTAACTCTGATATTATAACCTTCAATAATCATAGACCACATCATATATATTACTTAATTATACTTCCTTGTAGTCACCATCTACAACATCATCACCATAAGGTGCGCTTCCCTGTGCATTATCAGCACCTGCGCCAGCTCCCATATCAGGACCAGCACCGGCTGTGCCTGCACCCTGAGTTGCTTCATACATCTTAGCAAAGAGGTTCTGTGCTGATGTCATAAGCTTTTCTTTAGCTGCCTTAATCTCATCAACCTGAGCATCTGTCATATTCTCAGCATCTGTTGATTCAACAAGTGACTTAAGTGCGTTAAGGTCTGCCTCAACATTTGCCTTGTCGTTAGCATCAAGCTTGTCGCCAGCTTCATCAAGAGCCTTCTGTGTCTGGAATACCATAGAGTCAGCTTCGTTACGAACTTCGATAGCTTCCTTACGCTTCTTATCCTGAGCTTCGAACTCAGCAGCTTCCTTAACAGCCTTATCGATATCTTCATCAGACATATTAGAACCAGCTGTTATTGTAATATGCTGCTCCTTGCCTGTTCCAAGATCCTTAGCAGATACATTAACGATACCATTAGCATCGATATCAAATGTAACTTCAATCTGTGGAACACCTCTTCTTGCTGGAGGTATACCATCAAGTCTGAACTGTCCAAGTGACTTGTTATCCTTGGCAAACTGTCTTTCACCCTGTACTACGTTGATATCAACGGCTGTCTGGTTATCAGCAGCTGTGGAGAATATCTGGCTCTTTCTTGTAGGAATAGTTGTATTTCTCTCGATAAGTCTTGTAGCAATACCACCCATTGTCTCAATTGAAAGTGAAAGTGGTGTTACATCAAGAAGAAGGATATCACCAGCACCGGCATCACCAGCAAGCTTACCACCCTGAATAGAAGCACCGATAGCAACACATTCATCTGGGTTAAGTGACTTGTTAGGTTCGTGACCTGTTAACTGCTTTACTTTATCCTGTACAGCTGGAATTCTTGTAGAACCACCAACTAATAATACCTTTGAAAGTTCTGAAGCTGTAAGACCTGCATCTGAAAGTGCGTTCTTAACTGGCTCAGCTGTCTTTTCTACTAAGTCGTGTGTAAGTTCATCGAACTTAGCTCTTGTAAGTGTCATATCAAAATGCTTTGGACCTTCTGCTGTTGCTGTGATGTATGGAAGGTTGATGTTAGTCTGCATAGCACTTGATAATTCCTTCTTAGCCTGCTCAGCAGCAACCTTTAATCTCTGAAGTGCCATTGTATCTGTAGAAAGATCTACGCCTTCCTTAGCCTTGAAGTCATCTAACATATACTGTGTAATAGCATTATCAAAATCATCACCACCAAGTCTGTTGTTACCAGCAGTAGCAAGAACTTCGATTACACCATCACCGATTTCAATGATAGATACATCGAATGTACCACCACCAAGGTCATATACCATAATCTTCTGCTCACTCTCATTATCAAGACCATAAGCAAGTGCAGCAGCTGTAGGCTCGTTGATAATTCTCTTAACATCAAGACCTGCAATCTTACCGGCATCCTTAGTTGCCTGTCTCTGTGCATCATTGAAGTAAGCTGGAACTGTGATAACAGCTTCTGAAACTGTCTCACCAAGATAGCTCTCAGCATCAGCCTTTAACTTCTGAAGAATCATAGCTGATATTTCCTGTGGTGTGTACTTCTTACCATCAATATCAACCTTGTAATCTGTACCCATATGTCTCTTGATTGAAGAAATTGTCTTATCAGCATTAGTAACTGCCTGACGCTTAGCAGGATCACCTACTAATCTTTCTCCGTTCTTTGTAAATGCAACTATTGATGGAGTAGTTCTGATACCTTCTGTGTTAGTAATAACAACTGGCTTACCACCTTCCATAACAGCTACGCATGAATTAGTTGTACCTAAATCTATACCAATAATCTTGCTCATAATTATCTTCCTTTCTATGTCTTATATAGACATACTGTTTAATAATATCAATTCTATTTGTTACAAGTGTGTGTATTGTTCTGATAAGCCCTAAGCCTGTAAACGAATTCTTTCTATATCACAACTACCCACATACTTTACTTCTGGTAAAAGCTCATACCATTATACATCAACTAAATATTCTGATGTATTAGTTAGCAACCTTTACCATACTGTGGCGGATAACCACATCTCTATATGTGTAACCCTTCTCGAACTCTTCAACGATAATATTCTCGCCCTGAGAGTCATCTTCCACGTGCATAACTGCATTATGAAATTCAGGATTAAACTCTGAACCAACTGCCTCGATTGGCTTAACCTGTAAGTCTTCAAGCATCTTAATTGTCTGCTTGTAAACCATATCCATACCTTTGGCAAATGGTGTTTGTAACTCTTCCTCTGTCACTGACTTAAAGCCGCGTTCAAAATTATCTACTATCGGAAGAAGTTTCTTTACTACATCCGAAGCTCCCATCTCGAACATTGCTGACTTTTCTTTGTCAGTACGCTTTCTGTAGTTGTCAAACTCAGCCATCTGACGCTTCAAACGATCTTGTAAATCCTCAATCACAGCGTCCTTCTGGTCCTTTTTATTATTTATATCAACTGTTTCCTCCGCTCCTTGCGCATCACTTGCGTTGTCAGATTTCTCTGCCTTCACATCTGCGTCAGACGAGCCCTGAGCTTCTACAGTATCAGCGTCTTTATCTGTATCTGATGTAACATCTGTATCATTAATATTAACATCTGCTTCATCAACATTATTAATGTTATTATCTTTCTTAGACACCTTATCTCCTCACCTTTCTATGATTTCTTGAATACATCATCCAACTGCGTCCTCATATTCTTCAAGGTTTCCACAACCTTTTCATAATCCATACGCTTTGGACCAATAATACCAATTGTACCCTTCATTCCATCCTGTAATTCATATGTTGCTGTTACAACGCTACAGTCTTTCATAGATTCAATCGGTGTTTCATTTCCTATATATACCTGAATACCATTGTTGGAACTACTATCCTGTTCATCAACACTATTGTCATCATCAACAACAAGATCTGACAGGCTCTGCTTTTCCTCCAAGGCATATATAAGCTCACTGGCTTTGGTTGAATCACTAAGTTCTGGATACTTGAATATGTTGGTTGCACCGCTTGTATATATCTTTAAATCATCTGCGCTGCTTATTGTATCAACAATCGCATCAAGAACTTCTTTGACAAGATTAATATGTTCTCCTGCCTGATTTTCCATCTTTGAAACAATGCTCAAATTCATCTGTTCAAGAGTAAGCCCTGTAAGTGTTGTATTAATAAGAATGTTAAGCTTTAACAAATTCTCCTGTGACAAATCCTCGCTTACTGTTATCACCTTATTCCTTATAAGATTGCCTTCCATAACTATTACGGCTAATATCTTATTGGCTTCAAGCTGTGATAACTGAACGAACTTAAGCTTATTGCCTGTTACCTTAGGTGTCGTTACCATAGTTGCATAATTAGTATCTTTGGCAAGAACCTTGGCAACATTCTGAAGAAGCTCTTCTACCTTTTCAACCTTCTCACCTAACATATCCTTCATTGAACTTAATTCCTGTTCTTTAACAGCAACCTCGTTCTCTCTGTTGGTTATGTTCTGTTCTTTCTCAGACATCATATCGTCTACATATAATCTGTAGCCTTTATCTGTAGGAATTCTTCCTGCTGATGTATGTGGCTGAACTATATACCCAAGCTCTTCCAGGTCTGCCATCTCATTCCTTATTGTCGCGGAACTAAGCTTCATGTCTGTGAACTTAGATATCGTTCTTGAACCAACTGGCTCGCCTGTTTCTAAGTAGTTCTTAATGATTGCTTTAAGTATCTTTACTTTACGCTCATCAAGCTGTTCATCAAGCCCCATGACATACCTCCTTTTCTTTGTTGTTAGCACTCAATAATTAGGAGTGCTAATATCAACATAATTAAGGTATCACTTTGCAAGGGTGATGTCAACAATTAATTTAATTTTTTGTATAAATAAATTATAAACTTTATTAAGTGTTTGGAGAAGTGGGTGGGGCTTCGGGCACTAGAAAGCTGATTGGATATTTCTAAGACTTTCCTTTTGTTGTGGTTATGAGGGACGCAAACGCTCAGACGCAACGTCCTGTTGCGTATTCGCTCCATCGCACATCCGTGTGCGATAATTCTATCAGAATTTCCTATTACATAAAAAACTGCTGTGTAAATCTGGGGCTTTGCCTGATTTACACAGCAGTTTTATTGAGGTTAAAATTATTCTTAATAGAAATTACTTAGGATTAGATTATATTCCTAAGAATTTCTTTACTTCATTGGTCATCTCGCTTACTTCACATACTGTGTTGTGGAGGACTGGAGCTGTTCTGATTTCTTCGATAGCGTTAGGAACTTTTACTTTAGCAAGTTCGCTTAACTTATCTACAAGTTCAAAGTCACCCATTGAAGCATACTTAGGGTCGATTGCTTCCATTACGCTTCTTGTAAACTTGTATGGGCTTGCTGTTGAAGCTATAACTGTCTTAGTTTCGTCCTTAGTGTCTGCCTTGTACTTGTTATAAACTGTAGCAGCTACTGCTGTATGTGTATCTATAACATATCCACAAGTTTCATATAAATCCTTTATAGTAGCAGCATCTTCCGCCTCTGTAGCATAGTTGCCATAGAAATCTGAAAGCTGTGCTTTCATATCAGCAGTAATCTCATACTTACCTGTTTCTTTAAGTGAAGCCATAAGCTCGCTGTTCTTCTCAGCACTGTTGCCTGCTATTCTATAGATAAGTCTTTCAAGGTTGCTTGAGATAAGAATATCCATAGATGGTGATGTTGTAAGAACGAAATCTCTGTTTCTGTCATACTCACCCGTTGTAAAGAAATCGTATAACACCTTATTCTCATTAGAAGCACATATAAGCTTATTAATAGGAAGTCCCATATTCTTAGCATAAAATGCAGCAAGGATATTACCAAAGTTACCTGTAGGAACTACTGCATTAATCTTTTCACCTGCCTTGATTTCTCCGTTAGCAAGAAGTCTTGCATATGCATATACATAGTATACAATCTGTGGAACAAGACGTCCTATATTGATTGAGTTAGCTGATGAGAACTGGAAGCCGGCATTGTTCATAACCTTTTCAAGTTCCTTATCACCAAATATATTCTTAACACCTGTCTGTGCATCATCAAAGTTACCCTTAATTCCAATTACGTGAGTATTAGCACCCTTCTGTGTAACCATCTGCTTTTCCTGAATAGGGCTTACACCGTTCTTAGGATAGAATACAACAATTCTTGTTCCTGGAACATCTGCAAAACCTGCAAGAGCTGCTTTACCTGTATCTCCTGATGTTGCTGTAAGTATTACTATTTCATTTTTAACATCATTCTTCTTAGCTGATGTTGTAAGTAAGTGTGGTAATATAGATAAAGCCATATCCTTAAATGCAATAGTTGCACCATGGAATAACTCTAAGAAATATGCACCCTCTGCCTTAACTAATGGTGCAATTTCTTCAGTATCAAACTTAGAATCATAAGCTTTGTCAATACAGTTCTTTAACTCTTCTTCTGTAAAGTCATCAAGCATAAGCTTCATAACTTCATAAGCAACTTCCTTATAAGACATCTTTGAAAGTTCTTCTAAGCTCTTATCTAATGAAGGAATAGATTCTGGTACGAATAATCCACCATCTGGAGCAAGTCCCTTTAATATAGCCTGTGAGGCTGTTACTCTTACACTATCATCCCTTGTACTTCTGTAAAATAAACTCATCTCTTATTCCACCTTCTTATTTTATTGGGGTGAATCACAGTCAATCTGATGCATAACCGTCTCCCACATACATATGTACCTGCCAGAACAACATCTGGTAAATGAAACAGCTTTATCATCACTAACCGGATTCTTATTAAAAATGCTTTAAACAGAAACCATTATACAACAGGAATGATACGAAAAACAATAGGTATATTGAATTATTACTAATTTTATCATATAATTTATAGGATTGATAAATATTAGACAATTTCCGGCTGACAGTAATATATACAATATTATTAAGATAGCAATGTATTTATTATAAAATCAAATTAACATATCACTAATATATGATAGCATAATAATCAAGATACGTTAAAGGAGAACCACAACTTGGCTAAAGGTGTTTACAAGACCAATAAAAAAGACGGCTCTGTATATTACAGGGTTTCAATAACATATAAGAATAAACATATAAGTATCGGAAGTTATGATGATGAAAATACAGCCTCACAGGTTTACTGTACTGCTTGCGATATACTTTTTAAGCCTGATATATATTATGTTAATATTGACCTTCATACTTCATCATACGCCGAATGTCATATTGATTTTCCTTATTCTAAGTTCATAAGTCTTATTAATTTCCGCGACAATGGCATATATATTAAGACACCCATATACCTGTGCAACAAGGCATTTTTGTATTTTCTTGAACCCGGGAATACTCTTATATTTTCCATTGATGACCTTTTCTATTATTCACACCACACAATTATGTGCCGCGGCGGTTATTATTTCGTAAATGATTATGGTATGCAGACAAGCATTTTATCCAGATTTGGAATACGCAGTCATTCCGTTAAAGGAAAAGATTACATTTTCAGGAATAATGACGAACACGATTTCAGATATGAAAATGTGTGTGTAGTCAATAAATATAATGGCGTGAGCCAGATTGTAAAAAACGGACGTATAATGTTCCAGAGCAGAATTCACATTAATGGTGATTTTATAATAGGGACTTATGGGACGGAATATGAGGCAGCTATTGCTTATAATAAGGCAGCTGATATGCTAGAACCGGTGTTTCCGGTGAGTTATACAAGGAATTATATTGAGGATATATCGCACATTACTTATGCGGCTGCTTATAATAGCGTGAAGATTTCTAAGAGGGTGATTGAGTATGTTAAGAGGCTGGCGGAAAAAGTGAATTGCTAGGATTGGACATAAAATATACGGAAGATTAGTTCATAATTGACAACGGATAGCTTTTAGTTGACAACGGACACGGGCGGAATACCAATATATCAACGTCAGGCACGCTCCCGCTACTCTCAAACGCAGCGGATACTAAGGCGGTAAAGGACACCGCCTAAGTACCGGCGTTTTCAAAGTACCTGACTTTTGATATATTGGCTATTCCGCCCGCTGGGTGTCTACTCATTTAGGTATGCGTTTATTTTTTAATTTACTTAGCCTCACAAGTAATAACCCTCATACCTGAAATTAACATTGCAATTATTTCAACCGCTGTAATTGTATTATATCTGTTATCTTTATTTCTATATTTTCTGTATTATAATTTCATTTTATGACCACCTAATCTACACAATCTATATACTGTAAACTATTATTGCCAGCAATTAACTATCCCCTTCAGCCTAGAATGTCAGAACTCAATCCATACAGAATATATTCTATAATCTATATTCCCACGACTACACCTATACCCGCCCAACATACAATGTGCAACGGGCTCTTGTCACTAAACTATATGCATCTATCTTATGGGCAAATACATATCATAGGACATACAGATTGCTCTTACCACTAAACAATCTACATCTATCTTCTGCCAGCACACAGAAATACAACGAAATAGCGGCTATATATCGTTAATCAGGTACTTTGAAAACGCCGGTACTTAGGTGCTGTCCTTTAGCACCTTAGTATCCGCTGCGTTTGAGAGTAGCGGGAGCGTGCCTGATGTTGATATATAGCCGCTATTTTGTTGTATTTCGTCCGTCTGCCACAAAGCTCAATAGAATTAGAATTATTGTCCATTAAGCAGCACCGGTGTGTAATGCATTTTTTATTTATTATTGATATAATTCACAAGTCCCTCAGCCTTTATGATTTTCTGCATAAATTCTGGGAATGCCTGTCCCTGGAATGTCTGTCCTGTTGTCTTATCTGTGATAACGCCGCTGTCAAAGTCGATAGCTACATCATCGCCTGCATTGATAGCCTTAGCTGCTTCTGGACACTCTATAATAGGAAGTCCGATGTTAATTGAATTTCTGTAGAATATTCTCGCAAATGTCTCTGCAATAACACAGCTTACACCTGCTGCCTTAATAGCTATAGGTGCGTGCTCTCTTGATGAACCACATCCAAAGTTCTTATTAGCAACAATTATGTCGCCTTTATTAACATTTTTCACAAAATTCTTATCGATATCTTCCATACAGTGAGTAGCAAGCTCTGCTGGGTCTGAAGAATTAAGATATCTTGCAGGAATAATAACGTCTGTATCTACATTATCACCGAATTTAAAAACTCTTCCTTCTGCTTTCATATACTCCTCATTTCCTGTGTATTCGTACACATTTATAATTCATAATAATTATGTATCTTCTAAATATATTCAGTGTGCTGATTACAATATATTATAAACCAAGGTCAGATGGCTGGCTTATCTTGCCTGTAACTGCACTTGCTGCTGCAACAGCAGGGCTTGCAAGATATATTTCTGAATCAACGTGTCCCATACGTCCAACGAAGTTTCTGTTAGTTGTTGATACACATCTCTCGCCTTCTGCAAGGATACCCATATATCCACCAAGACATGGTCCGCAGGTTGGTGTGCTGACAACTGCTCCTGCTTTAATAAATATCTGTACAAGACCTTCTTCTATAGCCTGCATATATATTTTCTGTGTAGCTGGGATAACGATTACTCTTAAGCCCTTTGCTACCTTTCTGCCTTCTAATATCTTAGCGGCACATCTTAAATCATCAATACGTCCATTAGTACATGAACCGATAACTACCTGATCAATCTTGATATCATCTATAGAATCAACTGTGTGTGTATTCTCTGGAAGATGTGGGAATGCTACTGTTGACTTAATTGTGCTAAGGTCAATATCAATCACCTGATCGTATTCTGCATCGTCATCTGCTGTATATTCTACAAATGGTCTCTTAGAATGTTCCTTCATATACTCTCTTGCAAGATCATCAACAGGGAATATTCCGTTCTTTCCACCTGCCTCTATAGCCATATTGGCAATAGTAAATCTATCATCCATAGTAAGTGTAGATACTCCCGGACCAGCAAATTCCATAGACTTATAAAGAGCTCCGTCAACACCTATCATTCCGATAATATGAAGAATCACATCTTTACCGCTTACCCAAGGGTTAAGCTTTCCTGTAAGATTGAACTTAATAGCTGATGGTACTTTAAACCAGGCCTTACCTGTTGCCATACCTGCTGCCATATCTGTTGAACCTACACCAGTTGAGAATGCACCAAGTGCACCATATGTACATGTATGTGAATCAGCACCGATAATAACATCGCCAGCTACTGTAAGTCCCTGCTCTGGTAAAAGAGCGTGCTCAATACCCATCTGTCCTACTTCAAAGTAGTTAGTAATATCATGCTTTGCTGCGAATTCTCTTACACATTTGCAGTGCTCTGCTGACTTAATATCCTTATTAGGCACAAAATGATCTGGAACAAGTGCAATCTTATCCTTATCAAATACTGTCTTAACAGTCATCTTATCCATTTCATGAATGGCAACTGGAGATGTAATATCATTACCAAGTACGAGGTCTAAGTCCGCCTCAATTAATTGTCCTGCTTTAACTTCAGAAAGACCTGCGTGAGCCGCAAGAATCTTCTGTGTCATTGTCATTCCCATTATAAATCCTCCTTGTATCCGCGAAGTATATACTTATATATCCAACGCTTAATCTTATTTATTTTACAGTATATTCCATACATTTGCAAGATATCTGAATTCTATACGTTTTTATGTTTTATAAGCATAAAATTTTTACATATTTCATCATATCTGGTACATTTTACACTTTTCATCATAATATATACATTTTATATCTTACGTTAACTCATATGAAAAATGTATATTATCATCTTTAACAGAAACTTCTGCATATGCACCGCTTATTACAGGCATTGCTGGTGGAAGATGCCCCAGATCTGCATCCATAATTACCGGAACATTGTATCTGCCTGCTGTTTTAATAATAGCACTGTACTGGTCAAGTCCCATCATTTCCTGTCCATATACAAGTGGCCTTCCAATTACAAATGCCTTAACATTCTCAAACCAGCCAGCATTGTCCATCTGCCACATAGCCCTTCTTATTGAAAATACATTAAGGTCGCAGCTTTCAAGAAACCATATAATGCCATCATCGCTGTATTTACTATTAAATTCCTTAACTTTGTCGTATTTAGTTCCTAAAAGGTTGACAAGGCAGTCCATACATCCGCCTATAAGCCTGCCTGATGCCTTTATATTATTAAAGCTTTCTGAACTATTATCAAGCTTCTTATCTCCTATATAAGCTGTAAGCACCTTTTTCTCAGTAAGGTTATACGCTGGCGTGGGATTGTCCTCTGTCTTTAAAGACTCCTTTTCCCACATATCATAACCACTTATATTAAGCTTTTCTCCCGTCAGCACGCCGATTGCATCAAGCTGGGAATTATGAAGCTTGTCTGCACCAAATGCCGCCGCACAAGGTCCATATACGCTTGCAGTATCAGCTATTGTATTAAGCAGAAATGTAAAATTCGTATTGTCTGAATATCCCATAAACCACTTAGGTTCTGCTTTAACAATCTTATCCCAGTCAACATAACCAAGAATTTCACACATAAGCTCACCTCCGCCGCATGATATTAATACATCAGACTTGTCAGATGTGTACATATCAGTAAGCTCCTGTCCACAAAGCTCTGGCGTATTGCTTATTCCTATTCCATTTGCCTCATATACATTAGGACCATTAACTATTCCATAGCCTAGATTTTTAAATCTCTCCTGTGCCTTTTTAAAACCTGTAATATAAGGCTCCGTTGCACAGCCAAATGATGGTGCAACGAAGCCTATATTTCCATTACAGGCAAGAAAATGCGGATACCTCATATTCTTCTCCCTTAATTATAAATACTTCTTAACTTTACTAATCGCATTGGCTTTTATAACCGCCTCACAATTCTCCTTAACCCATATAACTCTCTGCTCTTTCTCTGAGTCAAGGCGTGCATACTCGCTTATAACATTACATATTGAGTTATAGCGTTCCCTGGCACATCTTCCCTTCTCAAGCACAAGATAATACCGGTTGTCCTTCTTATATATTCCATTGGCAACTCCCCATACCTTAGGGCATACCATACACATATCTTCAAAGTCCTCAAAGCTGTCAAGAATATATACGCCATAGCCTACAGTCACAACATCACTGACCTTTGGCTTATTATCTTTCGCTTTCTTAGCTTCTTTTATAAATTTCTCTGCCTCAGGTATGTCTTTCATCTGGTCAAATATATCCTTCAACTTATCAAATGCCGCAAACTCCGGAGCTTTAAGATCCTCACCGCCATTCTTTATAACATTACTCTCACTCTTTGACCTGTCACCTAAAGCTTTTGCAGCT
>ULXR01067960.1_pt1 | contig 13520 bp, 18 predicted proteins | sample 1961511 | NCBI WGS metagenome assembly ULXR01 (sample SAMEA4835844, study PRJEB28245) | human gut metagenome | biome: gut microbiome; material: fecal sample | place: Denmark | collected 2008 | reverse complement strand
AGAATATATAATTATTATTTGATACAAATTATTATTGGATATAGAAGCTATCTGATGTGGAAGAATTCGTATGGTTCACACGCAGCTTGTATAGACAGGAAATATAAGGAAGATACAGGAGAGCGTACACCTGCCAGACAGCTTTATATATTAATAAAGGGGCTGCCGCACTAAGAAATGTATATATTATATAGATTGATAGTTAAGTCGGTATATCTATATAGTTATATTTTCTTATTGCGACAGTCCAATTTTATGCTATAGACTATGATTTCATATTGGCATAATTATTTCTTGATACAGTTGCAGTTTTTATCAAATTCAGGATTGTATAGATAGTAATTATTACAGTCAAGCTTGCTCTGTATTATAGATAAGGCTTCACCAAAACGTTGGAAGTGGACGATTTCACGCTCTCTTAAGAATTTAAGCGGGTCGAGAACATCGGGGTCATCTTTGGCAAGCCTTATAAGGTTATCGTAAGTTGTGCGTGCCTTTTGTTCTGCCGCCATATCTTCAACGATATCTGTTATAGAATCACCTTTTGATTGGAATTCGCACGCATTAAATGGAATACCACCTGCCGCCTGAGGCCACACTGCTGATGTATGGTCTACATAGTAGGCTTCAAAAGGAGTTCCTTTAATCTGTTCCATTGTAAGGTTTCTTGTGAGCTGGTGAACCATTGTGCTAATCATTTCAAAATGCCCCAGCTCCTCAGTGCCGATATCTGTAAGCAGCCCGGCAACTTCCCTGTATGGCATAGAATATCTTTGCGAGATGTAACGCATAGAAGCACCAAGCTCGCCGTCCGGTCCACCATACTTCAATAAGGTATACTGCTGAAAAGCCAGCATATATGCGGGTTTGACAACTTGGTAAAAATATAGTAAGTAAAATGTTTGCTATTTATTTTTGCAGGAAGAAGTACACTTCCAATTTATCATTTTCTTTATCATATACCATATGGTCAACAACACTTCTTATAGCATTAGCCCTTGTAAGAGTATTATTAGAGGTATCTTTTATAATGTCATATACAGTTGATATGCTCTTAAGCATAGCAGCATTGGAGTCTGTACTGGAAGTATTATTAAATGCTTCTAACTGCTTTTCAAGTGCAGCACGTTCATCCTTAAGAAGCTGCTTATTCTCTTTGTACTCCTCTAAGGTGTCGATTCCATCCCGGTATGCCTGTTTAATTCTTGCTTCTTTATCCTCTAGTTTAGACAACTGACTTAAGATAACACTTCTGTCATCTGTATCAGGCTCATTTGAGCCTTTTTTAAGTTCGTAATGCAATTCCACACTTCCATTTAAAGCACGTTCAAATGCTTCATATACAGCCTGTTCAAGTGCGACAGTTTTAATATAGTGACTATGTGAACATTTTCCTTTGCTATAATTGCCACACTGGTAACGTGTAGCATTAAGTCCAGCCATTAGCGATGCACCACAATCTGAACATTTGACAATTCCACCCAGCCAGTGTTTCATATGCCCTGCAGCTCTTGCTTTGTAAGGACGGCTTCTCAGTGCTATAAGATGCTGGACTTCATCCCAAGTCTCTTTATCAATCAGAGATTCATGTTTGCCTTCTGCTATGATCCAGTCGCTAACAGATTTAATAGTATGGTCATCATGTTTCTGTCTGTTCCATCTTACAGCACCGTAGTAGAATGGATTGGATAATATGTATTCCACAGTACGTCCTTCATATGTCGAACCACGTTTAGTCCGGTACCCAAGAGAATTAAGCTCCCTGGCAATCTCTAAGTAACTATGGCCGGATATATAATCATGATAAATCTTACGTACGATAACAGCCTCATCATCATATATGTATGGAATGCCAGTGTCTTTATTCATCTTATAACCCAGCGGAAGGGAAGACTGGTAGCCACCTCTTAATGCTTTTTCTGTCATGCCACGTAGAACTTCTCCGGAGAGACGGATAGAGTAGTATTCATCCATCCATTCAATTATTCTTTGAATAAGACTTCCAAAAGGACCATCAATCAAAGGCTCTGATATGCTCACAACCTCAACGTGGTTCTTTTTCAGTAAAGACTTATATACGATAGACTCTTCCTGGTTACGTGCAAATCGGCTGAATTTCCATACAAGAATGACATCAAAAGGGTGTTCTTTGCTTTTTGCCATTCCTATCATTTTCATAAATTCTGGTCTTTTATCAGCTTTCTTGCCGGAAATACCATTATCAAGATAGATATTACTTGCCAGAAGTGACATATTATTCTTTTTAGCAAAGTCTATCAGAAGACGTTTTTGTGCATCTGGAGAAAGTTCTTCCTGTTTGTCAGTAGATACACGGATATAAGCACATGCAGATTTCATATTAAGTATATCCTTAGCCATATTAATCATCCTTTCTGTAAAATATATGCAAGTTGCACCGGTGCAACTCAAAAAATGGTATAAAAATAACACCTACTTGCATAAGCGGTGTTAGAAATGATATAATATGGCTTGTCTAAGGCGGTATTATATCATAAGCAGTGCTTATGTAAGTATCGTGGTAAAAGCTCTTGTGTTGGTAGCACAGGGGCTTTTATTTAGTTAATTCTTGTTGTTTTTAACTTCCAAGGATGGTGGGTCAGAAGCATTTAATGGTGATATGACACTATGACCAAGTTTTGCCTCAAGTTCTTTGCGTGCAGTTTTTGCAACATTTCCACCTTCTGATGCAATTTGTTTGCTTTCAGAAATATCAGCAGGATTCTTAGCTTTAGATATAGCTGTAGCTGAAACTTCTGCTAACTGATTAAGAGTTAATTCAATGTTAGTCATGTTATCCCTGAGATTTTCTTTATGTATGTTTTTAAATTGCTTATACTTTTGAACTGTTTTTCCAGACCAGGCAGCAGTAAGTATATTTGTAAGAACAGCGTAATCTTTAGAATCCTTGATTCCTACACGTTTCCATTCATCTGTTAATTCATCACGTATAGTTTTAGATTGTAATCGTTGTTTAATCCACTCGTCAGAATATCCCTTTTCTCGATAGTAAGATAATCCTCTATCAAGTGCTTTTTCAGGATCTGCCATTTCGTCAAGTCGTTCTTTCCCAACTTTAGCAAGCCACATTTTAAATGGTTCAGCTTTTTTTGAAGGAATCGATTGAATGATACGGAATAGTTGCTCGGTATTAGCACAGTCTGTTAGTCGCATTTTTCCATCGGCTGCTTTCATTTTCAACTGGTGACATTTTGTCACCAGTTCACTTCCCTCGGCTGATAATCGCTGCTTTAACTTGTTCCAATATTTTCTACCATCAGAACTATCAGTAAGCAATTGACATACATCAACTATTGAGAAATACCATTCCTCGTCTTGCACGATCCATATCTTACGCACTTTATTATTAAAAAATTCAAACTCCTCTGGGCTAATGCCCTGTTCATCAATATGGTACGGAGTAGTTATACCAGTATCTTCATCGAACGCAAAGAAAAAGAAAATGTTCACCTTCTTTCGTGTTGGTAGCACAGGGGCTTTTATTTATTTTAGTTTTTTCTGCTCTTTTTCAATTTGTTTAATGCTTTTATCCGGAGTTGGTAAATCTTCGGGCATTGTTCCTCCAAGACGCTTGATAGTATCTCTTACTTCTTTTCCTACATCATAATGAGTTTGGTTAGCATTATCTTTTCCTTTTATGTTCTCACGCTTAAGTTTGGCTTCAGTTTGAGTAGCACGGAAAAGATTAGCAGCTAATTCTTCATATCCCATATTAGTTTAAAACTAATAAAATTCTATTTATCATTGTGTTTATTAATAAAAATCATTGCACCATCAATCGACATTTTTCTTGCTATAAATTCCCAGTCAGTAGGCTTATATGGACGAGGTCTATATTTATAATTCCTGCCTTGTTTTTTTAGTGCATCATCATATAGTTCTTTGATACGAGGTAAATCCTCAGAGTTTTTATAATCTTCTAAACATTTCTGATAAAACTCAACACATCTATTGATGTCTGTCTTTTGTAGTATATGTCCTATTCCTAATAAATCAGAGATATCCATATATCCGTGAAGTTTAATACGTTTTTGCCTGTATAGGTAAGCTCTATCATACATATATTCTTTTTCACATAAATTACAATAATCATCATATATTAGGTCTAAAGGAAAAAGTATTTTAGTTTTGAACACATAGCTGTCAGGAGGCAGTTGCTTTAATGTGATGAAATATTTTTCATAGTAATTTATAGCATTTATTCTATCTAACACTCCTTCAGTTCCATATGCGATTGCAGTAGCAAGTATATCAAATGGTAATGTGGAATTCTTATATTTTAAAATTATATATCTGTGCAATATATAGCGAGGGGCATAAACAACAGAGTATGCTATTTCTGCCAGTTTTATAGCTTGCAATTCCAATGGATACTGTTTACATTCTTCAATACAAGAGTCAATATATTCGGTATCATAAGAAGAAAGGTTAGTTAAATCATAACTATAAGTTCCTGGAATTATATTACTATGGTTATAAGGTGTATCATCAGAAGTGTAACTATTCAAATGCTCAGCAATATCGTCATTTAGATAATCTTCATCCTCATATGTAGTATCACAATTGTTATCTGTATTGATAACAAAATAACTAAGTAATTTTTGAATAAAATCTTGTAAAAACATAATGTGTTCCTTTAATTATAATGTGTAAAAATTTCAACAAGTTGAACATTTTTATCTAATCTATCATAATCTCCATTTTTAATGTGTTTCAATTCGTGATGATAGGCCAACATTAATTGTTCCATTGAGTGTCTGGCATTTAAGACTATGGTATAGGTATCATCATCACAGCAAACAGTATATGCTTTAATTGTAGTAGGCATATCTACATATAAAATATTAGTATCCAATTCCTCACCCTCTTATCTTTTTAATCATTTTTGTTAGACATTCTGTCAATCATCTCCTTAACAAATTCAATATCTTCTTTCTTTACCTTGCGTGATGCATCAAACAATACTTTATAGTCAGGGTTCTCATATAAGAACTGAGCCATATCTCTTGCATCATCATCAAGATAATATACATTATTATCTTCATTAGTATTATAAGAGAGTTTTTTTGTAGCTAAATCATTCATATCTATATTAAATATTTCAGATAATTTCTTTAAGGCTTTAAGTGGTGGTTCAGAAACACCAGACTCCCATTTTTGTATTGTAGTAAATGATTTATAACCAAGCATATTGGCTATGTCATCTTGAGAATATCCTTTTTTAGTTCTTAAAAAACGTATGTTTTCACCAAGGCACATATTAATGTCACCGCCCTTCTTAATTTATATTTGAATAATATAATATAATTGAAGAAAATTCAAGTAGAATTGATAAAAAGATAAAAAAACTTGAAATAAATTCAAAAAAGGTATTGACACTTGAATATAAATCAAGTAACATATGCTTGAAAATAATTCAAGTTGAAATGAGGTGATGAAAAGTTGAATACAAATGAAATGCAGTTCTCCGTTAAAGAATTAAGAGCAAGAAAAAACGAAACACAGGAGCAAGTTGCCAACAAAATCGGAATTTCTCCTCAAACATACTGCTCGTGGGAAAAAGATATATCTAATGTGGCGGTAAGTAAGGTTAGAGCTCTTGCTGAGCATTTCGGTGTAACTCTTAATCAGATAAAATTTTAATTTTTTTTTGAATTTTAACTTGAAATAAATTCAAGTAAACATTCAAAGCAAGTAACATACAAGGAGGTGAGAGAGTGAAGACACAATCAATAACGGAGCTTCCAGATAAACTAGAAAGTTTGTATGTAGATTCACAGAATAAGATATTTCTACTTAATGGGAAACCAATAGGAAAAGGAATCTCTTTTATACAGATAAATTTTGATGCAACTGAATGGAGAGTAACCATGGAATGTGAAGGAACAGTAACGAAAGAAATTAACACATATAAGAAAGATGGAGAAAAAACAGCTAGTACCAATTGATACTAGCTGAGTAAGTTAAATGATATTTGAAGTTATGTTTGCTAAAAAATTAATAACCTCACTTAAATTGGATTTGAAGCGATTTTCCATAGTATATATAAAAGTTGGTTCAAGCGTTATGTTGCCTAAGATATCTTCTTTTATATACTTATGATTCTTCATTTCTTTAAGACAATAATCAATATCGTCATCGGAAAAATCAGGAAAATTAGAGGATGATAGGTTATTAAATTCAACAGCGGTTGTTCTAGGAATATCTGATTTGATACGTTGTAAGTAATTTTTATAAAGAATAACAGCAAATTTAGTGGTTATTTTTGTAAGTTCCATAAAAAACTCTCCATTCTTAAAACTAGGTGCTGCAACACCAGTAATTAAAGTATAGAAGCTGGGAGAAAATTAGGCAAGATATTTAAGGCAAGTAATATAACAAGGAGGTGAGACAGTGTTCTTAGATTACAAAGAAATAAAAGAATTTATAGAACACAAAGGTTACAAACAGTCAGTAATTGCCAAAAAGATTGGAATGTCAAGTGTAAAGCTGAACCAGATACTAAGCGGTAATCGCAAATGTGAAGCTGGGGAATATGCTGGAATATGTAAAGCATTAGATGTTCCATATGAAAAATTTATAAAAGAAGGCTGATTTGTATTTAACTCAAATCAGCCTAGCACCTGGATTAAAGGGATTTTTCTAAGTGATAAGTGAAGCCACCATTACAATTTGGGTAGTAAGAGAGGGCAATAATCTTATAACATAATTTAATCCATTTATCAGCAATGTGCTTAGAGTAAGCAAGTCTTTTCAAGATAACACCGACTTTCGCTTTGTTATAGATAGACAAGTTACATATCTATGATAAATGGTGCTATATCGAAAAGCAATATAAACATTATTAAAAACGATATTTAAGGAGTGATATAAGGTGCACAAAACTAGCTATTCACATAATTTTAACCATTTTACAGGAAAGAAATCGAAAATAAGAAAATGGAAAAAGGACAAGAGCAAAGTTAAACATAAGCACATTAATAAATACTTGGAGGTAAAGAAATGAATATAACAGCAATAGCAATAACAACTATTATCTGCATTGCATTGACGTCTATATGCAATGATGGAAAGAGAAAATAAGAAAAGGAGATATTATGGAGCATTTTAATTCAAGCGAAGCATAGTAGGACAACTATCTTCATCAAGGTAGAAGAGGGTTTTCATAGAGGTTCTTTCTTCGATTGCAAATAGGATATCTCTTATACAATCAGGATTTAATTTCATTTAAGACAATCTCCTTTCTTAAAACTAGGTGCTGCAACACCAGTAATTCAAGTATAGGAGACATAAGTAGATAAGACAAGATATTTAAATAGGGAGGCAAAAAGTGACAAAGAGAAAAAACACAATATTAGCAGCTTTAATATTAGGTGTCTCATTAACAATGACAGGCTGTAGTGAGGCAGACAAGGTTAATTACAATATGTCCAAGCAGGCAGATTATTTTGAGTGCGAACGAAAAATAACAGTATACAATGCGCGTACAGACAAAATCATTATGGAAGCAGAAGGTTATATGAGCATAAGTAATGATAGTGATAATGAGCTGGTATGCACAGTTAAGACAGGTGCAGATGAATACAGAAAGAATTACATATATCTCAATGATTACACAATGTATGTTGTTGAGGATATAACAGGAACACATTCAGACCCATATCATTACAAGATGTATTTTCATACAGAAGCTCCTGTTGATATGGACATAAAACCTTAATAATGTGTAATCAGGACATTCAGTGTAAGCATATAAGACAGTAACCAAAAGTCAGAGGTGAGAGTGTGAACATAGTAATAAAGATTATAGATGGTGACAAGATTATTGATTACGATTCACTGTCAGACAAAGAGAAGAAAGAGTACGGACAGCGGCTTAATGAACAGGCTTTGACTTCGTTAGGTTATGTCAGAAAGGAGTAGATTTGTTATATACACAGGCACAACAGCATATCGAGAAAGAACCAAGGGATAAGAACTGGATAACATCTTTTGTGGCAGTTCCGTATAATAACCTGTATGACAGATTGTTCAGGCTGGCAGAAGAGTATGGAAAGATAAAGGCGGAAGTCTATATAGATAAAACAATAACAGACACTATATATGTAAAAGTAAGCAAAGTATAGATGAATAATAGAAAAAGAGCTGGTACAAGGAATACCGGCTCTTTCTCAAAACACATATAGATAAATCTCATATTTATTATATGTGTAAGTTCACTGAAAGTCAAGCGGGTGCAGGCTCGTCTTTGTAACTTTATAAATATATTAAAGTTAGGACATTTAAGGAGACAGGTATGGCTTACAGAAAAGATGTATGGCGATTCCCTGGCTCTAATGAGTATGAGTATAAATTTATTGGTAATTATGGAGCTAAGGGCGAGAAACGCCATAAAAGACAGAAAGCAACACAGGAGCAGATTAGAAAGCAGAACCAGAGGAATAAAGAAAAGAGAGTAAGAAGATTAATAAAAGCAAACTTTAAGGAGGGAGATCTATGGACAACCTTAAAGTATCCGAAGGGAACAAGGAAAAGCATCGATGAAGTAAGGAAAGACCTTAACAGCTTCTTAAGAAGTCTCAGGACAAGATATAAGAGCATCGATGAGATTGTGAAGTATATATACAGAATTGAGGTAGGAGCACTCGGAGGTGTGCATATACATATCCTTATAAACAGGGTTACAGGTGCAGATAAGATTATAACAAAGTGCTGGGAAAGGTTTGGCCACGTTAACTATCAAAACATATATGAAACTGGCGGATATGCAGATCTGGCAGAGTATATCGTTAAGCAGCCGGAAGAAAATACGGAAGAATACGAACAGCTTAATATGTTCAGTGTACAGGAACAGAAAGAGCTTGTTAAGTATTCCTGTTCACGAAATTTAGCACGTCCTGAGCCAGAACGGACTGATTACAGCAGAAGAACTATGAGAAAGATTATAGAAAATGGTCCGAAGCCGACACCGGGATATTTCATTGACCCATTGTCAGTGGTAATGGGGACAAACCCTTATACAGGAATGAATTATCTGCATTATACAGAGTACAAGCTATTACGGCAGGATGACCCATAAGGAGGAGCAATGAGGCAGGTAAACATATATACAGCAACAACCTTTAAGGGACTAAATGTACAGAATGGCATTATAGGTTACATATTGGAGCTTGTGACAGACACGGATCCGATAACACTGGACAGCACAGAACTGCTGTACGATATGAAGCCTAATAGGGCAGAACTAACAGCAGTTATTAAAGCACTACAACGGATGAAAGAAAAATGTGAACTGGTTATATATACAGAGTCTCCTTATGTGGCAAATGCTTTTAATGCTGGCTGGCCAGACAAGTGGAAGCAGAATAATTATAAAACAGCAAAAGGCGGTGATGTGGCAAACGCAGATGAATGGAGAAAGCTGGATGAACTGCTTGCAGGACATAAGTATGAATTTCGCCTGCAAGAGGAACATTCATACAGAAACTGGTTAAAAGGGCATATAGAGAAAGTAAAGGAGTATGAAGATGTTTGATATATTCGGAGAGTTTAACAGTGCAGAAGAAATAAACGTAGCGGCAGCAGCACAATTACAGGAAGGTGATACTGATGCAGTTATGACAATAGCAAGAGAAAATGGCATAGATGAAGATGATGCGCAGGACTATATAGATGGAATGGTGGATAAATTATGTTCTCCGCTGATGGCCGCATTTGGAAAAATAGAGGTTGAGACAGAGGAGCTACAGCCTAAGGAGATAATAGAAGACTGGGTTACCTACATAAAAAAGAGGTGTACAGAGTGCGAAGATATGGCTGTGGCGGTAAGAACAAAAGGCAAGAGCATTAAAGGCTGTATAGCGGCACTTCTAAAATGGAGTTTCACCAATTCGTATGATGTAGACAAAAATATAGTAAAACAGGCGGGCATAAGAAATAGCAATGTAAAAATGGGTATCCCCGGAATGGCAACAGCGTACAAGCTTATAGATGAATATTATCTTGGAGGCGGCAGATAGTGAAAAAGCAGAAAATATTAGCATATGAAGGCAGAATACCTGTATCAGATAGAGAACTGACAGCAGCTGTTATTGATATTGATAATAAAAAGCATCTGATAATAGACCTTTATATCGCTGGGACAATAAAGTACAGAATGGCAGTGAATGACAAAGAATATGCACATTTTAATTATGAAAATCAAAAATGGGACTGTATATCAACTTGCTGGAACAGGCCATATTCAGGAGAGTTGAGTAAAGCTAGTATAGACAGAGTGGATAAGCAGTTATTAAAAGAATGGTATGCAAAGGAAATACCTGCTGGCTGGGATAACGAAGATTTAATCTATGCAATAGAGCAGAAAGCATTTGATATTAAAACATCAGAAAGAATGTTAAAAGAAGAAAATGAAAAAGAAAAGTTATTTGCTATTATGCCTCAAAAACCAAAGTTCTTAGATGAAACTATTAACAGGTACATAGAAGCTGGAAATATTATTTATTACAAGCGCAATGGTAGTTATGCAGATTATTATTGCTGTCAGTGTGGAGAAAAATTTACAAGGCGAATAAAAGCCACAGAAGCTTATGCAGGCCCTCCAGTGGATATTGTGCCACGAATATACCAGCAAAAAGAGTGTCCAAAATGCAAAAGAAAAGGGACACTGCTTAACTGGGGGCGTGCAAAGATTACAAATCAGGTGTTTGAAGTGCTTTTGTATCAGGCAGCAGAAGATGAAACACTTGTAATAAGAGCTTACTCAGTAAGAGCAGTACGAAGCCCAGGCAGTATATTAACTAAAAAGATACTGGAGTATGGCAGGGTGTTCTTAAGAAGAGATTATGAGAGGATATATAACAATAGCTGTAATACAGGAAAATGGTGGAAGAGTAAAAAGCTTGACATATACAGGTCAGGGAAGTTGTATGAGGTTAATTACTGCGAGGCAGTTGAAAAAAGTGATTTAAGATATATCCCAGCAACAGCATATAAGCTTATAAGTGAGGTAGGTGTAAGAGAGGAAAGTCATATACTGGCAAGATATGATACTCTTACTGCTTATGCACACGCACCGCAGATAGAGCAGTTATACAAAATAGACCTTACACAGATATGCAGGAGGCTAATTTTTGCGAAGGGACAAACAAGAGATATTAATAAAAAAGCAAAAACAGCCGCAGGAATTTTAAGAATAACAACCGAACAGTTAAGGTATTTAAGGGAGTCCAAACAGGAACTACTTGCATTAAGTGTAATTAAAATTATGAATTACAGAAAAATACCATTTACACATCATAATGCAGAGATTGTTACAAGATTGTATATAGCTGCACCTACGGAAGATAAGCTAAGGCACATTTTAAAGTACCAGAGCCCTGAAAAGCTATTGAACTATCTTAATAAGAATATACCAGAACACGCCATTCTGGCAGATGCTATTACAGAATATGATGATTACTTAAGAGCGAGGGAAGCTAATGGAGATGATCTTAGCAATACAGTGTATTTAAGACCGAGAGAACTTCACAAAACATACATAGAGTTAAGAGAGAAGATGGAACGTGCAAAGAGTGCCAAATACATTAAACAGATGAATGAGAAATATGCAAGGATAAAGGTTAATTCAGCGAAAGTTACAACAAAATATACCTGGCAGCAGTCGGGACTGCTTATAAGACCAGCAAGAGATGCAGGAGAAGTTGTTATGGAAGGACGTATTTTACATCATTGTGTGGGTGATGACCATCAGAGGTATTTAAGCAACTATAACCAGAATAAAGCAATAATACTTGTAATAAGGCACGAAAATGAGCCAGATAAACCATATATTACAGTGGAATATGAAAATAACAAGGTACAGCAGTGGTATGGAATAAGGGATACCAAGCCAGACAAAGAGACAATAGACAGCTTCTTAAAGGCTTATGTAGCTCACATTGCAGGAAAGGCAGGGAAAGCAGGATGAATGAATTAGAAGAAATTAGGAATTATGATGAATATAAGACGGCACTTGATAAGCAGATGAAAGAAACTGCTGAGGGGTTCGTAAGAATTGGCTATTTGTTAAAGCTGGCAAGAGATACAGATATTCTAAAATGGTCTGCATATACTAACGTAATCGAATTTGCCAGGGTGGAGTATGGTCTGGATAAGACAATGGTATCACGTTTTATAAGCATTAATGACAGGTTCTCGGAAAATGGCAACAGTCCAGTGCTTAAGACGTCATATAAAGGTTTTGGGTATGCCAAGCTTGTTATTATGCTCCAACTTCCAGATGAACTTAATGAGGAGCTTACACCAGAGTATTCCAAGAGGGAAATACAGACACTCAAAGCGGAAGTTGATGAGGAAAAGAAAATAAGTGATCTGGAAGTATATGCTGAGGGCACAGATACCGAAAAGACAGAGCTTGAGCAGATTATATACAAAATATGTGAAGAGAATATAGAGGTATATGAGAGCATATATAATGCAGTTACGCACGAGAAATTAAATGTTGACAACATTGTAGATATATTCGCACCTGCGGGAGATATGATTTATTCAGTACGAATACAGGGAGCAGGAAGAAAAGCAGTTTCTTTCAAGCAGGGAGAAGATATAGCAGTTGTAAGCCTTAGGACAGCAGAGAAGGATACATACAATCCACAGGAAGTATACATTGCCACAATGAACATAGCAGGCAGGAACATAATAAATAGTGAGGCCGATGCCAAGACAATATGGCAGCATATATATGCTAAAGAATATCCTGAGAAAAATAGCCAAGTTGCACCGGTGCAACACAGTTCCAAAGCTGATATAAAAAAGTCAGAAAAGAAAACAAAGGTTGTAAAGGCAAAGCAGGAGGAAATCCACGATATAGAAAAGACAGTTACCAAATCATCTCCTATAGAGACAAAGGAACCTGAAAAGCCGATAAAGACAGAAGCTGAGCCTGTAACTGAGCAGGTTGAAGGACAGAAGAATATTGCAGATTATCCTGATGTTATGCCAGTAGAACGTGTTGAGGGGACAGTTGAGTCTCTCACATCAGAAGCTGATATAAAGAACAATATTATAACTGCAGCATCAAATATTAAATTCACATTGGAAGCTAACAGTTATATTACAGACAACATTATAGACAGGCTTATAGCATTAGCAGAAAACATAAAGACAGAGCTTGAACAGCTAAAAGGAGGCAGCAGATGAAAGTATATATAAGTTTACCAGTAACAGGAACATCCGACTATAAGGAGAGAGCAGAGGCAATCGAAAAAGTTCTTACAGAGCAGGGACATACAGTAATTAACCCGGTAAAGGTGTGTGAGAACCTTCCCAAGGATACAACACACAAAGAAATTATGAATATATGTATTTCTATGCTTGATATGTGTGATGTGGCAGTATTTGCACCAGGGTGGGAACATTCAACAGGCTGTACGCTTGAGATGTGCAGGGCAATGAATAATAGAATTACAATTGGTTTTGTA
>ULXR01046266.1_pt1 | contig 13666 bp, 7 predicted proteins | sample 1961511 | NCBI WGS metagenome assembly ULXR01 (sample SAMEA4835844, study PRJEB28245) | human gut metagenome | biome: gut microbiome; material: fecal sample | place: Denmark | collected 2008 | reverse complement strand
GCGTTGCACACCACCTGCGTTTTTTTCATTTCCTCGTCCGTCTGGTTGCGGTAATCGCTGATGCGGCGCGAACTTACCGGCAATTCGGCTGCGGCATTGAGTCCAAAATCCTTGAAACGTAAGTTAAACTTTTGCTCCACCGTGGCATTCCGTTCCATCCGTGTGGTATGATACGAGTTCAGTTCGTCGATTACCCACGTCAAGGCTGCCGCTGAAGGAGCCAGCCCATCGTCGTTGCTGCGCGAGAGGTCCTGATGCCCCGATTTGAAGGTCTGTTCATAATTTACAATGGATGCAGAGCGTATGCTAAAATCGCCAAAATATTTAGTACCCGCATCAAACGTCACACTGCCTCCATAATTATAGTCGAACGAGGGGAGGACATATCGCCGCTGCTCCGTCAGGTTACGGTGCGGTTCCATTTTATAGGCCAGTCGGTCAAACAGGTTGCGGTCGGCATCGTGCTTGTTGTAGCTGAACTTCAGGTAAAAATCCAGCGTTTGCCTTTTACGCAAATAATTACTTCTGAAAAGAGTCACCCAAGTACCCCAGGCCGTTTCGCGTTCGTTGCTCCACATCGTGCGCTGGTAAAGCGTGTCGAGCGCACTGCCGCCTTGTGCCTGTTCACTGACATATTCCGAGTTTCCTTTCCGTTTGTTATGCCGGTAGTAGGCCATTGCATTCGCGCTTGAAAATCCCCGGGAATCAGGGTTGTAAATATGGGCATTCCAGTTCAAGTCCGTCGAAGTGCGCTTATTGGCCGACTGCGATGTGTAGTGCGTCAGCAAGTCATTGTAAAACGTCTCGCCGATAGTGCTGCTTTCGAACAATTCCTCTTCGCGCTGCGCTTTCAGCGAAGTATTGAACTGCAATTTTTTGTTTTTGGGTTGAAGCGAAAAAGTGACACCGGCCAGATAGCTTTTTTTCTCGCCCGACGTCGCATCCTTGCGGGTCCATTCTCCTTTGTCGCCCGGTGTTGCCCCATCGTTCGTATTGTTCGCAGCCGCGTAAATACCGATGGACGAATGGTTCGTGTAGCGCAAGGCAAAGAGGCGTGCCATCCAGCGTTCGTCAACGGGTGCTTTCAGTGTCGTACCGCCTCCCACTTCGTAATTGCTAATCCACCCCTGCTCATATTCGCGCTTCAGCATCACGTCCATCACCAAGGGATCCTGCCGCTTTTCTTCCTCGCTTAGCGGTGCATCGTCGCCACGATATTTGCGCTTATCCGATTTTCTGTACACCTTTACCTTGTTCACCGTATAAGCCGGCAAATTGCGCAAGGCTATTTTGGGGTCGCCGTCGAAAAAGTCGCGTCCGTTAACCAGCAGACTCTTCACAAACTCTCCGTTCACTGTGATGCGTCCGTTGTCGTCAAGGTTTACTCCCGGAAGGGCACGCACCAGGTTGTCGAGCATCGACCCTTCGTGCATTCTGAAAGCGGCGGCGTTATATTCTATCGTATCGCCCTTCATCACCATCAATATGCGCGAAGCATTCACCTGTGCCTCGCCGAGGTTCTGATCCAACTCGGGCCAAAGGTCAATATCTTTTCCCGCATACCTCACTTGTTCATCTGGGTTCTTCGCATACCGCTCTGGAATCTTCCACTCCCGGAACTCGGTAGGATATCCCTTACACTCCACCCTGATTACCACATGATTGCGACGGGGAACTGTACCTTGATGGCCAATATACTTATTATTAATGAACCAAGCCTCCAAAGAATCTCCCACCAACGTCACACTATCCTTCTCCATAATCGACACACGTGCCTCCGTCAGTGCTTCCTGCGTAAAACCATCCAACACTTTTATATACCGCACAAACATCGTCGGCTCCTGTGCTAAAGCACTGAACGATGAAAAGGCACTCAGCAATAAAGGGTATATGATTCTTTTCATAATTTGAATATTTTATAGGTCATAATCGTCTTATCAATAATGCTTCAATGATCATCAACTCTACTTTAATCAAGATGATTATACACCAGCCATTCTGTAGGATAATGATCGGCTATACTTACATTCTTTAAAGGTCCATCAAAATGGTGGTAAGGCCTTACTACTTGTTTTTCTTCTGCTTCCGAAAGGTAAGCTCCCCACCAACTGAATGTGCTATTGGCTATGATGAACTTTTTAAATTGGCTCATCAAGCACAGCTGATGAATGGCATCCAGTTCATCTGCAAAATGCACCGTATGGGCCATTGTAGCCAAATTTTCCTTGCACCAATCCAAATCATCCGAAAATACATAGACGTCCAGTCCTTGAAAATATGTTCGGTAGGCACCCATGTAATATTCCTGAGGTAAAAGATAGTGTGTGGGATCTGTTACGAAATCACCGCGTCTGACGGAAATAGCCACACATTGGTTCATGTCTATGTTTGACGCTGTGACAATCTGTTTTACGGCTTCAGATATGGCTTCCTTAAACGTAAAGTTTCGACGGATTACACTTTCACAATCTTGCCAATATTTAGCTGATTGCAAATAACCATCTATTCCCACCACCTCATGCTGAATGATGTTTTTAAACTTATCAAAGAACGCTATGGAGTAAGAAAAATCCGGTTCTCTAAATAGAATATTAACCGGCAATGTCAATATGGGTATATCACTTAAATTGAAATACCGACCATTTTTCCACTCTTTAAAAAATGCAAGTTGCGTTTGATATCGATGAGCCATACCTAAAAGGGAGGCTATAACGAAAAGTTGGTTTCCAAGATTAAATTTCAACCAAGGATTATGCAGCATATTTGAATAGATCATCGAATTCTTTTATAGATAAGTTTGTATTCAAAATTCCATGCGAGCATTCCGGACAAACCGGAATACTCGTGGAACTTCCTATAAAAATATTAACAACTACTTCATAAGTAGGTGTTCAAAATTATTTTTACATTTGAATTGCGTTATTGTGCCGTAGTTGTTTGTTCTGAGCGAAGGAGCATAGCGGGCTATGTGACTGAGCGCAGGGCAAACAAATGCGGTGCAAGAACGTAATGCAAAGTAAAAATACTTCGATAGAATTATATAAAATAATTTTGAACACCTACTTAATACGCTCTATTCAATGCCTTTTTTCGTAGGCTTCACCTTGAAATGGTAAACCAAGTGGAGCGAGGCATAGCTTTGACCACCATTCATCCACCATTCGCGATGGCCCTGTGCATTGACCGTAGTGGTTACGTTTGAAAGTTGATGAAGAATGTCGAAGGCTACTGCGCGAAGCACCCACTGCCCGGTACGACCCAAACTGGTCGACAAGGCTGCATTCCACACCCAGTCGGTCGTATTCATCGAAGGCTCTCGATAGCCGCGACGCATCGTCAAATTCACGTCGGTATCAAACGCTATGCGCCACACCAGGGGCGTGGTGAAACTCAATGAATACGTCATACCCACATAGCTCATATTCTGAAAATTGGTCGCCGCCGAATGCAGCCCCGTCCAGTTCACCTTGCTTTCAAACGAGGCACGGCGCTCGTTCTTGCTGTAGCTGATTGATGCGTTGAAGCCTATGCGGTTGTTATGCACCGTCTGACGGAGCAAATCCGACATTTCGCGGTCGTTGGCATAAGCCACACTATTGGCAAACGTATAGTAAAGTTTCGACGACAGATTAAAGTGTTTCTGTTTGTCGAGTGCTCGTCCATACGAAGCCTCAGCGTTGGTCCACCAGTTTCCGTTGATGTTCACCGGGCGCGAAGTGGTCACACCGGTTTCGCGGTTGTAAGTCATTGCCTGGGTGTGCTGCCGATTTTGAATTTCGTGCCTTACCGCAAAGCCCATCCACTGTGCCATGGCGCGTTTGCGGCGCTGCCACCTCAGTTCGAACCGATGGGTTTGCGAGGATTTCAAGTTGGGGTTACCCAGCGTTTGATACAGCGAACTGGCATCGTCGTAAATATCGAGCAATTCGTTAAGTTCGGGAAGTTCGGTCGACAAATCGTAACGGGCTATAAGCGCATTGTTCAAGGCTGAAATCTGCACATTGGGCGTGAAGTAGTAATATTTTTTACGCAACTGCTGCTCATGGTTATTGCGATTATCCATCACCCTGTGATTCGCTACCTGAAAGGGTAAATTAAAACCTATCTCGACCGTACGGCCTTTCCTGATACCGGGCAACGTAACATTCGTAATCCATTCCAATCTATGATGGGTCTGCCACTTGTCGGTCTGATAGCTGTTGCGCAAATTATACTCCCAGGCATAGCCCGTTTGCATATCGGGCACATACTCGGGCCATTCGCTGTCGTCTTTGTACAGCCGTCGTTCCGCATCGTCATAGCTATGCGAAATGTTGTACGACAAACTGCCGGAAACGTAGATATCGCCCTTGGAATAATGGAAAAGCGACAATCTGCTTCCGCCTTTCACATTCAGCTTATGCCACGGGGTTGCCTGAAAGGAATTTTCATTGTAGGAGTTTACCTTTGACCAAACATTCGAGAACCTAATGTATTTCTTCTCGATTCGGGTATAGTCAACCGAAGCGGTCAGTGGTATATCATATTTGAGAAAAGGGAGTTTAAATGACATGGAGGTTTGCACCTCTGTTCTGAACCACGAGCGTTTTTCGCGTGCCATGCTCCGGCTGCGTTTAATCAGCAAATCCATGAGCCGATCACTGCGCGAAGCATCGAAAATGCTGTCGAGCGATGCACACCGCGTCCGATCCATAGGGTCTCCGTTGAACAAAGCCGATTGGTCTTCTTCATATTCACGGTTGCGAGAATAGCTGATTTTAGGGTCGAGCGAAAATTTGAAATGCTTGAAATCCTTTTCCAAACGCGCGGTCCAGTCTGCCTGAAACGTGCGGCTGCGTTTCATAAACCTATATCGGTCGAATATATCGCCATTCGACAGAAATGTTTGGTTCGAAATGCAGTTTTCCATCAGGTTTTTCTCGTTCTTCACCTGTAGGTCTGTATGAAATTTCACTTCGGTTTTTTTGCCATCCACCGAAAAATCAATACCACCCGACTGCGTTATGGGTTCACCGCCAAGGCCATACGCCACCATCTCGCGCCAGTTTCCATTGTGCGTGGCCGAGTAATTTTTGCCGATATTATTGGCTATACCGTAAATGCCTATGCTCGAATGGTCGGTAAAGCGCATCACAAAAAAACGTCCGAAATACACATTGCTCCAATCCTGGTGTGTTCGCGAACCGCCGCCTATCTCCATATTGGCCAGCCACACCTTTCGGTACATCTTTTTCAGCCGCACATCCATGGTCAGGCTTGCGTTGCGCAAGCTGCGGAGCGAATCGGCCTTACTCACAAAACCACTGCCTATGTTATGATACACCTTGATTTTACCTACGGTGTAGTAAGGCAAGTTTCGCAAAGCCACCATCACATCGCCGTTAAAAAACTCACGGCCGTTTACAAGCAACTTCGATACAAACTCACCGTTCACCGAAATGCGTCCGTTCTTGTCGAGCTGTGCCCCCGGCAAATTGCGAATCAGGTTGTCGAGCATCGAACCGGCAGTCAGTTGCAAATTGGCCACATTGTACTCCAGCGTGTCGCCCCTCACCACCATTTGCAGCCGCGAAGCCGTGACACTTGCCTCGCCCAGCTGTTTGGTCACGATGCTGCGGTTAATCAATATCCGGTCCAACTTATTCCAATGATACTTACCATCTTTTTCACGCTTCAAGTCCTTTTCATCGGGAAGGTCAACAGCCATCACAACGGGGTCATACCCTTCCTTTTCAACCTTGATGACGATTCGACGCAGCAAAGGTATATTTACATAACTGTCGTATATTTTACGGACTCCATTTATATTAGCTATACTGTACCTTATATAATTGCTCAGCAATGTAGTACTGTCTGCCTTATAAATCGAAATCTGCAACCCATCCTTATCAATGAATCGTTCACGCGTATAAAAATCGCGCACATCAAAGGGACCTATCTGCAAATCTCCATCAGAAACGACAATTTGGGGATCCAGTAATTTCCACCCTTTAGCCTTTAGTTCTTCCTCAGTCAGTTTAGTCACTTCAGTCACTTGACAAAAAACCGATGTGCCAAACAAAAAGAATATCAATAGCCATACTATCCTCTGCATATCCTTAAATTTTTAAGATTCATTTTCCTATCAATTATCCATCTGAATTCAAATACTTATCGTAAAAATTCCTCGATGGAATCTTACGATAAGTACTTTAAAAGTTCATAGCTTAATAGCTAAAATTCAAGATAACCTTTGATTAAAAGGCAAATCCAACACCTGAGCCACCGATGGTCCCGGAACCACCGGGGCCTACCGGTTCATATCCTGTAGAACCGGTAAATGTATATTTACCATCTGCTCCTGTACAATTGGTTACCATGTTACACCTTGCAGCGCAAGCAGCCGAACACTCAGCCTGAGTCAAGAAGTTACCGTAAGGTTCAGCTTCTTGACTAACAGTACTATCGTGGCCGTTGACATTTACTTTTATGGTTAATAGGCATTTGCATTCAACGATTGCAACAGCTCCACCAACGATGGTTTTGAGTTCGTCCTTAGTAAGGACACTGCCTAAGGATGCAGCCTCAGGAATTTTAATCTTTGTCATACCGATAAGATTTAAATGTGAATAATTGATAGGTTATTTATGAGCTTCCACAACCACTGTTTCCAAGTCGTTTACCCATGCCGGAACTACCCGATCATGCAGTTCTAAATTCCTTAAAAACGAATGATTGCTTTCACCCGGTGAATGAATTTCAATACTTGAAAACCCGGATTTCTCCAGCATACGGACAAGCGTTTCCCGGTCATAAAGCATGCTATGCCCCCAGAACCGCATATAATTGTTCAACACCAACGAAACAGGAATGGGTGCGTCGTCTGCCTCAAAGTCTGCAAACATGGAAGGGGCATACTGCTGCAAACTCCACCGGACATACGATTGCGTAAGTTCACTCGTCGGATTAGCATACATTTTCAGCAAAAAGTCCAAAGTGGGAACGGCCAAGCGTAAAACCCCATTCGGTTTTAATACCCGAAAGGCTTCACTCAGCATAAACTTTCCTCTATCATACGTAAGATGCTCTAACAAATGTTCCGAATAAACATAATCAAATGTATCAGCATCAAACGGAAAAGAAAATGCTGCATTTATAAAAACAGCACCGGTTTCCGGACGCACATCTGTATTAAGCCAACCGGGCAGAATATTTGTACCACAACCTATGTTCAATGCCTTAGGACTGGCCGAACGTAAATAATCGGAAACCATATACTCGTCATACACACCCATATTATCGCGAATATCCAAACCATATAACATGGAATAAAACTTCGACATTCGCTTTTCGGCCAATGCAAAATGCGACGATATCTTACCTTTTTGGTTGTTTTCCCTTGTCACATCCGAATACCCGAAATCCACTTGTTTAGAGATAAACGGCCCTATAACCATTTTGTTGGAAAACAATTTCGACAGAAATTCATCAGCCACATCAGTTTCTTTAAAGTCTGCCTGAAGTATACTTTCGTAGGCCGACTTATAAATCACCGTGAATTGAGTACACCAAAACCAATCAGTCCAGAACAAACCGTTTTGCAAGGGATACAGTTTACCAAAACCGCCTACACCTCCCAGTAAAACGTCTGCACCCATCATACCTGCTTGAACCACTTGCTGCAAAAACAACTTAGCATTATAGTTCGCAGTAAACACATGGTCATCCTCGCACACAAGTATGACATCATGATCTGCCGCCTTGGCAGCAGCTACTATGCCACAGACCGACTGCCATAAACCAACCGCACCTATCGAATGCCGACAAGCTTCAACCATGTGAACATCAAACTCTTCACGCCCCTCAAACTGAGAACGTATGTGAGCCAGCCTGTCTGTACGTTCTGGAAGATTTATCACATAAGTGGGTATTTGCATATCGTCGGGCAAATCTGCAGTAGATTGCTCTATGAATGCCCTATCCAACCGACTGTAATGATTCTTCACTTTCGTCAATATATGCAATGAAGTTTCAGCGTAATTAAACAGCCTGTCAACCCTTCCGACCTTGTTGTTAGCCGACGTAACATCTGAGTAACCAAACTCTTGCTGTATACTCACAAACGGATACATCACAAATTTTTTACTGCAAATTTCTGACAAGAAAATATCTGTTACATGCTTTTCATAGCGATTGGCCAATATTACATCATAGGCCTTTTGAAATACCACCGTAAATTGCATGCCGGTAAACGAAACCACTTGATATAAGTGAGCCGACTTGTATAACGGAAGGCCTATGGCACTCATCCCGCCGGATAGCAAGTCTGCATCAAGCGTAAGAGCTTCTGAAATACATGCTTGCAGCAATTCATTGGTATAATTGGCCGTAAACACATGGTCGTCTTCACAGAAAACGAAATAGGGAGTTCCTTTTTCTTTTTCCTGCGATACGATAGCGCAAAATGTTTGCCATAAGCCCCATGCCCCATCTTTGTCGGCTATGGCACTGACTATATGCAAATCGAACTCGTTGCGTCCCCGAAACTGCTTCTCCAAAGATTCACGGCGTTCTTTTCGCTGTGGCAAATTCGCGGCATAAACCGGTATGGTTGCTGGTATTTTCATGATTTGTAAAGGTTAAGTAAATCTTCAACTTCGTATAATGACGGCAAAGGGTGATTATCTACCAATATCGTCGGGGTTGAATAAAATTGGTGCTTTGTACACCATGCTAAATGATTCAAGGTTCTTTTCTTAGCCGAGTCCGTGACTTCGATTTGATTATTTTCCCAAAATTTTGTGGCATTGCTACGCCCTTTGTCAAACCATTTTATCAACAATGCCCAAACATCATCTTCATCATGACACACAGCATAAGCCATAAACCTTTCGTTATCGGCTAACAACGATTCATCAAAAGCGGTCAATACATACCGAATGCCAAACCCCATTGTGCGCAATGCTGCCAAACGCTTGTGCATACGGGCACAAGGGTCACAATAGGGATTGCTCACAACCGTAATACATGGAAAGCCCTCTTTACCATGAGCAAGCAATAAAGGACTTAATAATTCATCAATGGTAATTTGCGGACTTGTCTCCAAGATAGATTGAAAAAGAGATTGATTACTTTTAAATCGATTGAGATGGTAGCGCAATTCTGTCATGTTACGTTTAATCGCAATATAGGGCATCAATCTATGAATGAAAATCAAGAATACCCCATAAGCAAAAGGCAGTAAAGCGATAGCATAGACAGGAGGGAATGCTGCGTAAACTCCATTGGCCAACCAAAGTATCATTTGTGCCCATAGCAATGCGACGACCGTCAAGCAAAGTACACACCATGACTTTAAGCGCACAGCTTGCGTCCAACAACTCCATATAGTAAAGGGCAATGTAGCCAATACCATCCAAGGCAACCATGAAACGAAAACATCGGGCAATATACAAAATGCCGACACATTGGTTACGAAAAAAGCCAAACCTATTTCGCTTAAATGATAACCGGCTACACGCGATTCCCTTGAATCTAACACCTGATGACAATTCGCTTTCGTGAATACACTGCAAATCTTATCTACTACACCTCCGCCTCTGTTTATATGCTGTATGGTCAACAGCGCACAAACTACTGCACCACACACATTAAGCAATAATGCACCTATCAACCAAGGGCTGACAGCATACCCCTTATTGACAAAACCAAATACAGTCACAATGGCTAAAAATGTCCAGAACAAAAAACTCTCTATCTGTTCCTTGCGTTGTTGTTTCAAGTGAAGCACATAATTCGGTTCTGCCGACTGTTCTGTCTTCTCCAACAAAGTTACAACTCCCGTCCATGAACGGAAAAACTGCTGTCTGGCAATCTTAACCAACGAATTTTTCCAAACAATTTCAACAAAATCAGAATTGCACTGCGTAACAAGCACCAAATCCTGAGAAAACTCTGCAAGGAATGGCACTGATAACCGATCAATGTCTTCTTTATCTGACATTGATATTGACACATTGCTGATATCATACAACGCTAACAAATCACTTATTCCCCATAAATTATTACGGTCCGGGTGCTGTAAATAAATGTTGCGTGCATATTTCTTGGTATAAGGTACATGCAATTGTTGCAATACTTGTTCAAAAACATTTTTCATAAATACTGGCTATAGGTATTAGTCATCATTCAATAACCTTCCCATCGGTTGCAACAGATGTTCAATCAATCGTTTATTCCGAACTATGATTTGAGCCTTTAAAGTGGTAGGTTGTGTTTGCAAGGTCTTGCTGACAGCCATCGGGAATTGTACTTCGACCAAATACATTCCCTGTTCATTGGCAAAAGATGCCACACTGCTGACATGCCCTTCAAGTACACTGGGTTGTTGGGATATATCGGTTAACCTCACACTTTGACCAATGGATACTTTATGTACTGACTGGGCATCTACATGCATCACACCCGACGTAAAGTTAACCCGTTCGGGCAATACAACCATCAACAAAGCACCCGGCGAATACAAGTTTCCAAGCGTACAATCCGAAACATACTGCACGCGCCCATTCAAACGACTACGAAATATGCTATCTGTTTCGGCAGTTCCCAGATGCTGCAATGCAACCAAAGCATCGCCTCGATTCACCTTACCATTATTTTTTACAAACACATGATTGAGTATCGAGGGGCTTCGGACATAAAGCTGCTGAGGAGCCGGGGTTGACACCAAACGAATATCGGCGGTTACTTTCTCGGGATAGTAAAAAAAATAACTACCAACAATCATTAGCAAAACAACTATGGCTACAAGCGTAATTCCCCAACGCTCTATCCAATGAGGAATGCCGCCCATTACTTCCTGCACTTCGTCGCAATGCAATTCTTGTGAATGCTTGGTTTCATTATTACTCATTGTCCTAATTCCAATTGATTTTTCACTAATGTATAGTAGGCTCCTCGCTGTGCCGTTAATTCTTCATGGGTGCCCTGCTCTATGACCTTGCCTTTATCGAGCACGATGATATTATCAGCATGGCACACAGTACTTAATCGGTGAGCTACAATCAGCACGGTTTTGCCTTTATAAAATTCATGCAAATTCTGCATAATCACTTTTTCATTATTGGCATCCAATGAGTTGGTTGCTTCGTCAAAAAAGATGAATTGAGGGTTTTTATATACAGCACGTGCTATGAGTATGCGCTGACGCTGACCGGCACTTACACCATTGCCCTCCATACCTATTTTGGTACTGAACCCCAAGGGTAATGAATCAACAAAATCATCCACATTGGCCACATGGGCTGCATGGCGCAAGCGTTCCATATCAACTTCATCGGTACTTACGGCTATATTTTTAGCAATGGAATCTGAAAAAATAAAGCTTTCTTGCATGACCGAACCCGTAACGCTACGCCAAAAGTGTGGATTAAAACTGGACAAAGGTGTGTGGCCTACACAAATCTCACCGCGATTAGGTTCGTAAAATCCTTGCAGCAATTTCACCAATGTAGTCTTTCCGCTACCACTGGCACCCACTATGGCCGTGACCTTATGTGCCGGGATGCAAAGCGACACATCATTGAGCGCATAATCACGGTCGGCTCCGCTGTAACTGAACGACACATGATGTATGTGTATATCGTGTTGTTCGGGCAATCGACGAAGTTTGGAAGTAATACCTATCTCTTCGTCCTGCTTTTCGTGTATCTCGTTCAGTCGTTCCAAACTGATTTTGGCATCCTGAAACGATTGGGCAAAACCAATGAACTCACCTATCGGCATGGCAACCTGACCTATAATATAAGTTAGCGACATCATCATGCCCAACGTCATCTGCCCCTCGACCACAGCTTTAGCTGCTATGAAGGATATCAGAATACTTGTGGTTTGCGTAAAGAATACTGACCCTACTTGCTGTATCTGTCCCAATGTCAAACCCTTTACACTGATCTTGAATAGCTTTACTTGTAAATGTTCCCATTCCCATCGTTTTTGTCGTTCGCAGTTGTTCAGCTTAATTTCCTGCATGCCTTGTATCAACTGGATGACTTTACTCTGTTCGCCGGCTGATTGATTAAAGCGGCGAATATCAAGTTCACGACGAAACTTCATGAATGAAAGTATCCACAACACATAAAACGTATTACCCAATAAGAATATACCGAGAATAGAAAGACTGTAATAGCCCAAAATAGCACCAAATATGAAAAAATTGGCTACTGAAAAAAGGATATTTACAGCATTTCCCATCAAGAACGACTTAATGCGTCCGTGGTCGCCTATGCGCTGCATAATGTCGCCTGTCATTTTCGTATCGAAATAATGAAGCGGCAATTTCATGAGTTTCATCAAAAAGTCGGAAATGAGTGCTATGTCTATGCGCGAATTCATGTGAAGCATGATCCAACTTCGAATGAAACCTACAGCCAGTTGCGACACAAACAGGGCTAATTGGGCAATGAGTACCAACGTTATGAAACTCAAATTCCGATCGTTAATACCTACATCTACCAAGGCTTGCGTCAAAAAGGGAAAGACCATCTGTAAGAGCATGCCTAATACCATACCGATGATGAGCTGAACGAATTGACGCTTGTAAGGAAACAGGTATCGTGCAAAATACAGTAAATCGCGCCGTGTCGACTTTTCAGGTTCTTCTTCCATTTCCATAAAGTCGGGACCCGGCTCAAGCAACAAGGCAATTCCTTTTTCTACTCCTCGCTCCTTCGTGGCATACCAACATTTGGAAAATTCGGTTTCAGGTAATCTGACCAACTGACCGGCCGGGTCTGCTATGTAGAACAGGTAGTGGCCCTTACGGTGACGCTTGATACGATAGCATACCACAAAGTGATTCTGATTCCAATGAAGTATACAGGGCAACTGTACCTCATCAACCAACTGCGATAATGAAAGGCGCATTCCGATACTACGCATACCAATGCTTTCGGCAGCATCACTTATTCCCAACATCGACACGCCTTCGCGCGTTATAAACGAACGTTCGCGCAAGGTCTGCAACGTGTAATGACGGCCATAATATTTGGCTATCATACGCAAACAGGCCGGACCGCAGTCCATGGTGTCTAATTGAGGATAATGTGGGAATGACTTCATAGATTAGGTGGAAAAGTATATGGGTTCACAACTACCAGCAACAGGCAGTAAATGCTGTGTAGAGCATTTATTTAATTTAGCGATTGCAAAGATAAAGAGAAATTATATCGCTTCAAAAAAAAGCATGTATACTTTTTATGTGTACAAAAAAATGGTATAAACCATTGATTTTCAATAGTTATACCATTTTTTACATGTGTACAGCATGTGTATTTTGCTAAACAAGTGATGCTAAATATTGACGCAGCGACACACTTTTATCGGTAATTTCCAACCGTTGCTTGAGTATGTATGACCTATGCCGTATTGTACCCTCATTGACTCCCAATATTCGCGCTAAACTCTTCGACGGAAGGTCCAAACGTAGCAACATCATAAAACGATAATCGGACACATCTAACAGAGGAAAACGTGTATGAAGTTTCGACACAAAATGGTTTTCTGCATTTTCTAAAAAGGCTTCAATTTCCTGCCATTCCATTTCTTCTAACAAGAGGTTTACAGAACTCTTGTCAGAGGGAGAAAGTTTGTTGAACAGTTCAATCTTGCGAATCAAGAACTGACGCAT
>ULXR01011402.1_pt1 | contig 13894 bp, 10 predicted proteins | sample 1961511 | NCBI WGS metagenome assembly ULXR01 (sample SAMEA4835844, study PRJEB28245) | human gut metagenome | biome: gut microbiome; material: fecal sample | place: Denmark | collected 2008 | reverse complement strand
TAGGGTACGTATGGAACGTCCTGCCACATGTTATAGCGGGCCACATATTCAAAACCGGCCGCAATACGGTCGTCCTTGTGCATATAGGCATCCTCCCCTTGGTTGCGTCCCACGCCGCAGACATCTGCCGCCAGGGCTACCGCCATGCTGGCATGGCTTTGGTCGCGGTTGGACTCATGCATCTGCCCTATGTAGCCGAACGGGCCATCTTCATCCTCGAACAAGTGGTAAACCAACATGTGGATAGACTCGCCGTAACGGTGGTCCTCCATATACTTATAAAATTCCATGCCCCGGTTATACACCCATACGTCATCGCACAATATGCCTGCGGATATGATGCAAAGCACATTGCACAATCCCCAATTGGACCAATAATGGTCGTCGTGCCCTTCCGCGCGGTTTTCAAGGAAACTGAGGGAATTGCGGACGAACACCCTACGTATAAAATCTTGGTAACGCTTGAAGTCTGCGGGTTTCCATCCCTCATAGTCGCGCATCAGTTCCCCCGCGTTGGCAAACGCATAGCCGGAAAGTCCCGAAGCCAGGGCGTAATTGTTGTTCCCGCCGATGTCCTTGCAGGTTCGTGCCCAGGCGTTCAAGTACTCGACGGCTTTTCGGGCATATTTTTCATCCCCGGTAATCTTCCATTCGAGTGCGAATTGATAGGCCGCGTGCGCATTATCCTGTGGTGTTCCATAGTTATCCGTGTTTTCTCCTGGGGGTAGCCACGGGCAACCGGCCCCGCAGCCACGGACAATCCTGCGCACCGGAGTGGGATGCCGGTCGTCCACGGTCATGATATACGGGCTGGTTTTGAAAAACTTGTAAGCAGCAGTCCATGGTTCTTCGCCGTTGGCCAGCTTCTCTTTCACCCGGTCAAAATCCGCTTGGGTATGCAATGCCCCCGGATGGATAAACCCTTGTGCCATGCTTCCCAACGGGAAACATAAGGTACATAACCATAACAAAACGTTTTTTTTCTTCATACCATCTCGATTTTATTTTCATACCTTGCAAATATATGTTCAATATTCAATGGGTTATGGATCAAATAATAACATAATATGGGGTATTACATACCATTTTAAGAAAAATGGACTTCCGGTTGACAAAATGACACCTTCCTTTCCTTTTTGTGCTTATGCTTGCCCCTGTATTTGTAGCCTTCCATAAGCTTTTAAAGCCCTTTCCTGATACATAAATTTGCGTTTCAGCCTGTTATTATACGTTTTTTAACCTAAGTAGAACCCCAATCTCAGCCGAATGATTTTTCGTTCGGCTGAAAAAACATTTTTTTTGTCCGCATCTTGTTCCGCCGATGTCCGTTTGTGGGTGGAAAAGGCTTTGGAAGGCAAAGTGAAAAACGGGCTTTTGGCACCTTATTTTTCCTATTTGGATGGGATTTGCCTTCAAAATCCGGATGTCAGGATGTCAGGCCGGTGCCACGATGTGCTGACGTGTTTCCGGTTTGCCTGCGCATGCCGCGTGGCGAGGCCGGGCAATTTGCCAATATAAGAGAGGCCGGGGTGGCGAAAAGACATTTTCCTGATGCGTGAGAATCGTGTATCGGGGAACAAGGGCGGACCGGGGGACAAATAGCGCAGCCACGTGGAGCCTGAATTGACAAATTGACAATTTGGCAATTTCCGGGTGCCGTTCCCTAAAAAACGTGAAGCTTTGCGATAAACTACTTCTTCCGTCCTCTTTTCTGAAAGGCTTTCGCTATATTTGTGTACATGAATAAAAAAAACGTGGGAGTATGAAATATAAAATGTTAGTGCTCGACGTGGACGGGACACTGTTGAACGACGAGAAGGAGATTAGCAAGCGGACGCTGAACACGTTGCTCAAAGTGCAGCAGATGGGCGTACGCATCATGTTGGCATCGGGACGTCCCACTTACGGTTTGTTGCCATTGGCCAAGAAACTGGAATTGGGTACATATAACGGGTATATCCTCTCTTATAACGGTGGCCAGGTGATTAACGCTTCCAACGGAGAGGTGGTATTTGAACGCCGTATCAATCCGGAACATATCACTTATTTGGAGAAGAAAGCCGAGAAAAACGGTTTTTCGATCCTTACTTATAACGGGGATACGGTCGTGACGAATAACCCGGATGATCCGCATGTGCGAGCCGAAGCGGCCTTGAACGGCATGAAGTTGGAGCATCAGGAGTTTTTCTCTGCGGCAATAGATTACCCGCCTTGCAAATGTATGTTGGTGAGCGATGACGAGGAAGCTTTGGTGGGGTTGGAGAACCATTGGAAGCGTCGTTTGAACGGTGTATTGGATGTGTTCCGTTCCGAGCCGTATTTCCTGGAAGTGGTGGGCAGCCGGGTGGACAAAGCCAATACGTTGGGCGTCATCATGGAAATGGAGGGCATCAAGACGGACGAGATTGTGGTGTTCGGCGACGGCGTGGCCGACGTGACCATGTTGCAGTTGGCCGATTTGGGCATTGCCATGGGGAATGCCCCGGATTCGGTGAAGCGTTGTGCCGACTACGTGACCCTCTCCAACAATGAAGACGGTGTGGCCGTGGCGGTGGAGAATGCTTTCCTGGCCGAGGTGCGCGAAAGCGAGATACCGCTTGATGCCTTGAATGCACAGGCGCAGACTACGTTGATGGGGAATTTGGGCATACAATATACGTATGCTTCCCACGAGCGGATAGAAGCCACCATGCCGGTGGACCACCGCACGCGCCAACCTTTCGGCATCCTGCACGGCGGGGCCACGTTGGCTTTGGCAGAGACAGTGGCCGGGTTGGGGTCGATGGTGATTTGCAATCCCGATGAATTCGTTGTGGGGATGCAAGTGAGCGGCAACCATATCTCTTCGGCCCACGAGGGGGATACGGTGAGGGCTGTGGCCACGATTGTGCATAAAGGGCGCTCTTCACACGTGTGGAACGTGGATGTGTTCACTTCCACGGGGAAATTGGTGTCTTCCATCCGGGTGATGAACAGTGTGATGAAACGCAAATGAGCCGCATGCAGGACGACGAGGCGGTAATAGATGAATGGATTAAGGGCGGAAAAGATGCCTTTGTGTTCTACCGTGAGCCGGGGGAAAGTGTTTGTCACGGCATACGGGCGGCACGGTCCTCCCTGCAATCTTTTGAAGGCATCCCGCCGTTGGACGGGAAGACTGGTTTTGTGTTTGCCCCTTTTCGGTTCGGAGAGGGGCATCCTTTATGGCTGCTTCCCTTGGAGGAGGAAATAGAAGCCGGTATATCCCGGGCTGTATGTCCCGATGAGGTAGAGGCACCTGCTCCGATGCCCTTTTGCGGACGGTTGGAGGAACAGCCGTCGAAGGAGTACCGTGAGGCTTTTCGTTTTTTTTCCGCTGCGCTTCGTGCCGGGGATTTTCAGAAGTTGGTGCTTTCCCGTGCTTGTACGGATGCTTTTCCCCATGGCTTTTCATGGGCACGGGCTTTCACGGCGGCCTGCCGCCGTTATGTGCATTCATACGTGTATTTGTTCCATACGCCGCAAACCGGTTTTTGGTTGGGGGCTACGCCCGAAATCCTTTTGGCCGGAGGAAAAGGGGACTACCGTACAGTGGCTTTGGCCGGTACGCAATTCCTGAAAGAGGGCAAGTTGGCAGGTCCGTGGTCGGAAAAGAACATCCGCGAACAAGCTTTTGTGACGGAATATATCGGCGGTTGCTTGCGGGAACGGGATATCCGGTTCACTGTGGAAGGGCCTTATACGGCTACGGCCGGAGAATTGGCCCATTTGAAAACCGATATCCGTTTCCGTCTTTCTTCGGCCGAAGCCTTAGGCGGCTTGTTGCAGGCTTTGCATCCTACGCCTGCCGTATGCGGGTTGCCCAAAGAAGAGGCTTTTCGCTTCATCCTGTCGCATGAAGGATATGACCGTGGTTATTATGCCGGTTTCCTCGGACGGTGGGAGCCGGAGGGGAAGACGGCTTTGTATGTGAATTTGCGATGCATGCAATGTGGCGAAGGGGCGGAAAAAATCCGCCTGTATGCCGGAGGCGGGATCTTGCCGGCTTCCGTGTGCGAAGAAGAATGGATGGAGACGGAACGTAAGTTGCAGACTATGAAATATGTAATCTCGAAAGGAGGAACTGATGTATTCGGATAAGAAGAACGTGTTGCAGCTTGTTGCCTTGCTGCGTGCGCACGGCATTCGCCGGGCGGTGTTGTGTCCCGGAAGCCGTAATGTACCGTTAGTACAGGCTTTCGCCACGTGTGAGGATTTTGAATGCTTTTCGGTGACGGACGAGCGCAGTGCCGGTTTCTTCGCCGTCGGATTGGCTTTGCATGTACAGGCTCCCGTGGTGGTCTGTTGCACCTCTGGTTCGGCTTTGCTCAACCTCCATCCGGCGGTGTGCGAGGCATTTTACCGTCGGGTGCCTTTGGTAGTCATTTCCGCCGACCGTCCGGCGGCTTGGATCGGGCAGATGGACGGGCAGACTTTGCCGCAGCCGGGTGTTTTCGGTGGCTTGGTGCGGAAGGCGGTCAACCTGCCCGAGGTACGTACCGGGGAAGATGAATGGTATGCCAACCGGCTTGTCAACGAGGCTTTGCTTGAAGTGGACCACCACGGCTACGGGCCGGTGCATATCAATGTCCCCCTTTCCGAACCGTTGTTTCAATTTACGGCGGAAGCTTTGCCTTCCGTACGGCGTATGGTACGGCGGGATATGTCCGACGAGGGACGGACTTTGTCTTTCTTCCTGAAAGAAGAGCTTCCCAAGTACCGTCGGGTTCTGGTCGTGTCGGGGCAGATGTCTTCGGACGAGGCGGCCGGTGTAGCGGCTTGCCTGTCCGGCAGTCGCGTGGCTTGGTTGGCTGAAGTGTTGGGGAATTGCCCGTCGGCTTCAGATGCGGTACGGGGCTTCGATGCATTATTGTATGCAGCCTGTGAGGAAGACTTGCAGGCGTTGCGCCCGGACTTGGTGATAACCGTAGGCGGGCATGTCGTGTCGAAACGTTTGAAACAGTTCCTGAGGCGTACGCCTTCGTTGGTGCACTGGCATGTTTCGCCGGACGGCCTTCCGGCGGATTTGTTTTGTGCGTTGACCACGGTTGTGGAGGCTTCTCCTGCTGATTTCTTCCGTTTGTTTTTCCGGCCGGAGGCTTTGCCGTCCGGGGCGTATGCGCAGCTATGGCATGAAAGTTGTGCCCGGTTGGCCTCTCCGGAAACCGGATACTCCGAGATGTATGCCGTGCGGCGCGTGTTAGAGGCATTGCCACCCCATGCAGTGCTCCATTTGGCCAACAGTTCGGTGGTGCGCTTGGCGGAATTGTGCCGCCTGCCCGAAGGTGTGGAAGTGCAATGCAACAGGGGAGTGAACGGCATAGAGGGTTCCGTGTCGGCTGCGGTAGGTTATGCGGCAGTGTCCGACCGGATGAATTTCCTGCTTGTGGGTGATTTGAGTTTCTTTTATGACATGAATGCGTTATGGAACGGCCATATACGTTCCAACCTCCGCATTGTCGTGTTGAACAACGGCGGCGGGGCCATTTTCCATGCCTTGCCCGGATTGGACATGGCCGGGGATACGCGGCATTTCGTGACGGCTTCTCATGGCGCGTCGGCGGCAGGTTGGGCTGAATCGCAGGGATTCACTTATTTGCAGGCTACGGACACTGTGTCCCTCTTGGCCGCTTTTGATGATTTGTTGGACGAAACAGCCACGGCACCTGTCTTGTTGGAAGTGTTTACCGATGCGGAGGCCGATGCCGAAGAGCAGCGGAGTTACTATCATGCGATAAAGGAGAGATGGAAGAATTTTTAAGATGAAGGATATGAACAGAGAATGGAAAACTTTGAAGGAATACGAGGATATTCTTTTTGAATTTTATAACGGCATTGCCCGTATCACCATCAACCGCCCGCAGGTGCGCAACGCTTTTACGCCGCGCACGGTGTCGGAGATGAGCGACGCGTTCTATATTTGCCGCGAGCGGCGTGATGTCCGTGTGGTGGTGTTGACAGGAGCGGGCGACAAGGCTTTTTGTTCCGGAGGCGACATGCACGTGAAAGGGCACGGGGGATATGTCGGGGACGACGGTGTGCCCCGTTTGAATGTGTTGGAGGTGCAAAAACAAATCCGTTCGTTGCCCAAGCCCGTGATTGCGGCGGTCAACGGTTTTGCCATCGGCGGAGGGCACGTGCTCCATGTGGTGTGCGACCTGACGATAGCTTCGGACAATGCCATTTTCGGGCAGACCGGACCTCGCGTGGGCAGCTTCGATGCCGGTTTTGGTTCCTCTTATCTGGCCCGTGTCGTAGGTCAGAAGAAAGCCCGTGAGATATGGTTCCTGTGCCGGAAGTATAATGCCCGGGAGGCCCTCGACATGGGATTGGTCAACAAGGTGGTGCCTTTGGCTGAATTGGAAGACGAATATGTGGCATGGGCGGAAGAGATGATGCAACTCAGTCCGTTGGCCCTGCGTATGATAAAGGTGGGGCTGAATGCCGAACTGGACGGCCAGGCCGGTATTCAGGAACTGGCCGGGGACGCCACGATGCTTTACTATATGACTGATGAGGCGCAGGAGGGTGGCCGTGCTTTCCTGGAGAAGCGTAAACCGAAGTGGAATAAGTAAGAATAGATTTTTATACGGTCCGGTTGGTAAGCACACGTTTTCCAACCGGACTTTTTGTTTGCAGTAATTGGATTAAAAAGCAGGATATGCGGTAAAAATCTTTTTTTGGTAAAAAACGTCCTATAATGTGTTGATTTTTGTCTTAACCTTATATTCTTGTTTGTTTTAATTTTGTCCTGTAACTTAATATCGGAAGAGTAAGTCTTCGGGTATTGCTTTTCCGATGTGAAGAGAAAGGACTGTATCTTGTTTAATAGGTTCGGATAAGGTATAGAATAAGAAAATGAGAACCTTTAAATAGTTTAAATATGAGAAATGTATTACAAATCGAGAGGGGCAAGAAGCGTCTGCTGACTGCTTTGTCGTTGTGTCTCGTTGTGGGTAATGCCTTGTTTGCGCAAGAGGACAAGCAATGGATTGATGTGACGTCGGATCATATTGTCAATCCCTCTTTTAAAGAAGGAGGAACAGGTTGGTCGGGAAATAATTACTCGGCAAATGATTGGAGTGTTGCCGAGTTTTATGACCGTGACGGTACGTGCTTCCAAAAAATAAGTACTTTGAAGTCAGGCACATATAAACTGACTGTCCATGCTTTTTATCGATTCGGAGTCAATGACAATGGAACAGCTCATGGAAATGGTTCGGAAGTGATTCATTCTCAACTTTATGTAGGAGAAAAGTCGATTAACCTTAAGTCTTTGTATATTGAAGAAAAAGATGCTACTTTGCCCAATAATCGTAATGGGTGGCCGGATGGCAAGCAAGGCACTCGGGTTTACTTCGACAAGTACCCGGAGAGATATGTGAACGAACTGGAATTTACGGTAAGTGAAGGGTCTGTTCCTGTTGACATGGGAATTAGGGTTTCACAACATGTTTCTCGTGATTGGACGTGTTTCAGCGATTTCAAGTTGTATGTGTCCGGCACATATGGTGAAGTCTTGAATGAGAAAATAGGAATTGTAGAAGGTTTGTTTAGTTCAAATCCGGAGTTGTCCACTTGTACAACTTTACAAGGCGAAGTAAAAAAGAAGTTGGATACGTATAAAAATTATGGAAGTTCCACTCCGGAAGCCAATCTGAAAGCTGCCGTTGAAGACTTGGCCGGCACAACAGAAAAAATCAAAGCTTTTATAGAAAAGATAAAAGTTTCCAATGAAGCACTGGCCGATGCGTCTGCCATTAAGGATATGCAAATGTTGGAAGTGTTGAGGGACGGACTTGGAAATGAAATGTCGGCAATGAATGCTTGTCTGAGTTCTTTTTCGTTGAACAATGATATTGCAATGGTAGACGTTCAAATTGAAAAACTGAAGAAGGAAACCTTAAGAGTAGAAGCTTGGATGGGCATGGCTTTCGTTTTGACAAAAGCCAAGGATTTGGCTGACGGTATTGGCGGACTGTCTGAGGAACAAGCATATAATAAGGTGTCGCAAGACTTGCAAAATGGTAATTTGGATTTCAATACCATGTCAGCAGACGTGGCAGCTTTGAATTTGGTCTGTCGCAATGCGATGACCGTGGATTTCTTGGCGAAAGCCACGGCGGATGCTCCCATAGATATGACCAGTTTCATCCAGAATCCGAATATTTATCAATCGAAAGATAAGACAGCGGTGCCGGATGGTTGGGTCATTGCGGACTGGGGTAGCCGGGATAACAAAGAACCGACGACAGAGGGTTTTGCTGATGCGGAACTACACTGTGGAAGTTGGTCTGGAAATAATGACAATAATATCGGCAAGGCGCATTATTATTCAGAAATAGGCGGAACAGTAAGTGTTCCCGACGGGCTTTACCGTTTGGCGGCTGCTACTTTCATTACCCGGCAGCCGGAGGCGGTGGCCTTATATGCTTCTACGGACAATGTAGAGATGACAATGGTTGATTTTAATAGGGATCGGACGAAATATGACAATGCAGTCGGTGTGAACGATGGTACAACAACTTCTTTGGACGTTCAAGTGAGAGGGGGCGTTTGTATTTCGGTGTCAAGGGAAAAGCCACTGTTGGAGGTAATGGACAAGAATGGCTTGCCGACAACTTCCGCTTGTATTACATCGGTGTCCCCGAATCCGCCTCGCAGGCTATTCGCATCTCTGACGCAGGTATGGCTACTTATTATTCCGCCAATGCCTTTACTGTGCCTGAAGGTCTGGAAGCCGGTGTCGTGACCGGGATTTCCGATGGAGGAACCACTTTGGCTGTGGATTGGCGTTATGCCTCGGGCAGTACTGTCCCGGGTTTGACCGGTATCCTTCTTAGGGGTAAGGCCGGTGGTTATACGGGTAACTTTAGTGTGGCAAACATGTCGCGTCCGGAGGATAACCTGTTGGAAGGCACGTTGGTGGAAACCACTGTGGATGCCGAAGGCTACAAGTACTACAAACTGGCTGATGATGTGACGAACGGTTTAGGCTTCTACTTTGCCACCCAAGACGGCAGCTCTATCGTAAACGGAGCGAACAAGGCATATTTGGCTTTGCCGGAGGCCGTGGCGCAAGAGGCCAACTTCCTTGCATTCGACTTTGATGCAACGGGTATCACCGATACAGAGCTTACGGCAGAGGAAGCCCCTGTGGATGTCTACGGGATTTCCGGCATACGCGTGCGTTCCGGTGTGAAGGCTTCTGAGGCTTTGGAGGGGTTGCCCAAAGGAATTTATATTATAAATGGAAGGAAAATCTTAAAATAGGAAACGAAATGAAAAAGAAGGTATATGTAACTCCTGAGGTTGACGCAGTGGTATTGTTGCAACAAGACATGCTTTGTGGGTCAGGAAATGGAATGGATATCCATGATGATTATTCGGATGCCGAACAGTTGTCGAACAAGAACGTTTGGGATGATATTTGGTGAATCCTTTAGCCGGAATTAGACAAAAAGCGTCAAAAACGGGTAAAAATGGTGCATAAAGTGCATTTGGATGAAAATGTCCCATTTTTTGTGCTTATCTGTCACCAATGGAATGGATGATTCGTTTTATCTTTGCCATGCGTTTCAGAAATCCTGATGTGAAGGCATTCTAAGATGATGGAGCGTACCTTGGTCTAATAAGAGAGATGCAGTTAGAAATTAGGTTAATATTGGTGTGAGTAGCCTGATATGAGGTATCCTGTGAAGGATTGAACTCATATCAGGCTACTTTTTTAAGGATGCCGGGCAGGTTTCCGAGGGATGGAAGAAGGATTCCGTTGGGGGAGATTACCGGTCTTTTCCAGTTTGAAATCCGTGGCTGAGAACCAAGTCCCGTCCCATGTCCTGCTGCGGATATTGGTCACGCCATAGCGTATGGTACCGTCGTGTGTGACGATGCTGTCAATCCTTACGGTGCTCCATCCATAGCCCTTTCCTCCATTGGCTTCGGTGATATTTCTCCATAAGCCCAATGAGACGGTACCGTCGTTCTGTTTCTTTTTGGCATCCTGCCAGATTCCGCCGCCTTCATTGCTATATATAGGTACTTGGGTCTTTTGTTCCTTTCCTCCGGAAATGGCGAAGATTTCGCAACCGTGCCCGTCTGTCCGTGCGGCGGCCTCCAACCGGTAGATGCCGGGTGCCATGTGTACGGTTTGTTCCAACTCATATTCCATGTTCCGGTTGCCGCTCCAGGCATCGATATATTGCATTTCACGGTCACCGGTATAATATTCTCCGCTTTTCACGTAACCGTCACAGTTTTCGTGCCTGATGACTGTCCAACCTTCGTTTTTCAGGTAGCTTAACTGTTTCTGTCGGTGGGCGGCGTCTTCACGTTCTTGTTTTTCTTTGTAGAACTCCCGTCTGTAACGTTCATAAAAAGCATTGCCCTGAATGGCCGATGCAATGAAGACAGCCAGGCATACGACCCATGTCCCGAGGAGTGCCAACCGTTTCATGGCGTTCATTGGGGCTATGCGTCCGGCCATGCGTAAGATGGAATGTCCGCCTATATACAAAGTGAGGACCGACAAGACAATAAAGCTTATCGAGGCTATCCAATAAATGCCTTGGCTGATGGAACCGTTGACAAGCCCGTTGAAAAAGGCTTGGTCTGCCGACGAACTGAACACGCCCTCGCTTATACCTCCGCAACATGCGGAAATCAGGAAAAGGCAGAGCATGACCAAAGCGAACAATAAGACGATGGACAATATGAGAATCAGTCCGCCAATGAAGACAAAGAGGCAACCTTTAAAAACTGCAGTGATAATGTCCAGTAAGACAGTGAGGCATCCGCGTGCTGTTTTTTTCGTTTCCGGTGCTGTGGCATATTGTCCGGCTTTGCGTGCGCCTTCCATGATTTCGTCGCGCAGGTTTTCCATGTTCACGGGGCGTCCTTGCATGCGCAAGCGGTCTTCCGGGGTTTGGGCTTCCGGGGTAATGATCCATAGGATGAGGTAGATGACAATCATGGTGCCGAGGGAGAACCAGGCAAACAATATCATCAGTAGGCGGAGCCACAGTGGGTCGATGCCGAAGAAACAAGCCAAACCGGAGGTGACGCCGCCCAACATTTTGTCGTCCGGGTTACGGAAAAGTTTCTTGTGTGTGGTTTCTTTCGGTTTGCGTCCTTCATGCGGTTCTTCTGTGCCTTCGGAAAGGTTTTCTGATTCCGGATTGTCCATTTCTTCCGGGTTCCCGATGCGTTTGATGATTTCCTGCATGTGTTCTATGGTAATGGCTTCCACCCCGGATGCCTTCAGTTCATCGAACAATTCAGCAATGCGGCGTTCGATGTCCTCCGCAATTTCTTCGCCCCCTTCTTGGCGGGAAAAGTAGCGTTGCATGTTCTTTTGGTATTGGTTCAACAGTTCGTAAGCGTCCTCGTCGATGGCATAGAGCGATCCGAAGAGGTTGATGGTAATATTCTTTTTCATAAATATTATGTATTTAAAAGTTAAGGATTCAGTCTTTTTCTTGTAGGGGAAGCCTTATGGGGCTTTCTGATTTCAGATGCCCCACGGTGGCGGAAAGCTCATTCCAGGCACAGTCCAGTCCGGCCAGGAAAGTTTCGCCGTCGAGGGTCAGGGCATAGTATTTGCGTGGAGGTCCTTGGGTGGACTCGCGCCATTCATAACTCAGCAACCCGTCCTTTTTCAGGCGGGTGAGCAGCGGATAGAGCGTGCCTTCCACGACAATCAAATCGGCTTCCTTCAGCCGTGTGATGATGTCGGAGGCGTATGACGGTTCCTTGCGCAGCAACAGCATGACACAATATTCCAACATTCCTTTCCGCATTTGTGATTTCGCATTGTCTACGTTCATAGGCTTTTAACGTTTAAGTAAGGAGACGTCCGGCCGGTGCGTCCCTTTGTTCCGTGCAAATATATGTATTATATTGGTACTATGCAATACATAGTAGTATATATCTTCTGGCTTTCAACAAGAAAATCTCTTCATGGCTTGTTTTCGGCTTGTATAAGTTATCTTTTCGCTATTAATCTTTACCTTTGTGGGCATGAATTTGTGATACGGTTTTTATTTTGTCCTTATAGCGATGGATTATGGAGGTATTGAAGATTGATATTTTCCCTCGGCTTTTCCATTTTAAAAAGCCGGCGGGTACGTCAAGGGGAGTGTACACGGAGCGGCGGTCGTGGTACGTCAGGGTGTCATCCGCTGCCTGTCCGGGACGTGAGGGATGGGGCGAATGCGCTCCCTTGCCGCAGTTGAGTGTGGATGACTTGCCGGATTACGAAAGCGTGTTGCGCGGGATATGTGCGGAGGTGGCCCGTACGGGGCAGGTCGATACGGAGCGGTGGAGGGAATACCCCTCCATGCTGTTCGGGATGGAGACGGCTCTGCGCCATTTCGAGCAAGGGACGTATGCCTTGTGGGATACGCCCTTTTCGCGCAGTGAAGAGGGCATCTGCATCAACGGGTTGATATGGATGGGCGACCATGACGCCATGTACAGGCAAATCAGGGAGAAGTTGGAAGCCGGTTTCCGTTGTGTCAAGTTGAAAATCGGTGCCATCGGTTTCGAGGAGGAATTGGACTTGTTGCGTTTCATCCGGCGGCATTTCCCGGCTCGTGAGGTGGAACTCCGGGTGGATGCCAACGGGGCTTTTGCTCCTGCTGAAGCCTTGGACAAGCTGAAACGGTTGGCCGAACTTGATTTGCATTCCATCGAGCAGCCCATACGGGCCGGGCAATGGGACGAAATGGCCGGACTGGTGTCGGTTTCGCCCTTGCCCGTCGCTTTCGACGAGGAGCTGATAGGACATTGCAGCCGTGAAGCGAAGCGGAGGCTGTTGGACGCGCTCCATCCGCAGTATATCGTGCTGAAACCCTCGTTGCATGGCGGGTTCTCCGGTTGCCGGGAGTGGATAGAAGAGGCGGAAAAGAGGAACGTCGGATGGTGGATTACCTCGGCATTGGAGTCGAACGTAGGCTTGAATGCCATTGCGCAATGGTGTGCCACATGGCACACCCGGATGCCGCAGGGATTGGGTACGGGAATGTTGTTCACTGACAACGTGCCGATGCCGTTGGAAATCCGGAAAGATTGTTTGTGGTATGTGGCAGACGGAGATTGAACGGCAGCATGTCGGCGTGGAGGGGCGGCGTTTCTCGGCGGCAGACTTGCACGAACTGGCCGCGTTGTCCGTTGAAGAGGAAGATGAGGCTTTGCGGGCCGTTTATGCTTTTCTGGCGGAATGGTTCTCGCCTGCGTCTACGGTGGAAGTGCAGACTTCCGGTTCCACCGGTGTCCCCAAGCGGATGAGAGTGGAAAAAGAGCGGATGATGCGTAGTGCCGTTCGGACGTGTGAGTTCCTCGGCTTGCGCCCGGGCGACACGGCTTTGTTGTGCATGGATTTGAAGTATATCGGGGCTAAGATGATGGTCGTGCGTGCCTTGGTGGCCGGACTGCATCTGTGGGTTCGTCGTCCGTCGGGGCATCCGTTGGCCGACGTGGAGGAGCGGGTGGATTTCCTGTCTGTCGTGCCGATGCAACTTTACAACACGTTGGGGCAGGCGGACGAGCGGGAGCGTCTGGCACGTGTTCGTTGTGTCATCGTGGGGGGCGGAGCGGTGGACGAGGCATTGGAACGGCGTTTGGAGTACTTGCCCTGCCGGGCGTATTCCACTTACGGCATGACGGAAACATTGTCGCATGTCGCTTTGCGTCCACTTAACGGGCCGGAGGCTTCGGCAGGTTATCGTCCTTTCGAGGGGGTAAGTTTGTCGCTGTCCGCCCGGGGGACGTTGGTGATTCATGCACCGGAATTGTGTGTTTCCGATTTGGAGACGAACGACGTGGCGCGTTTGTATGACGATGGCACGTTCATGATTGTGGGGCGTGCGGATAATGT
>ULXR01063022.1_pt1 | contig 14875 bp, 9 predicted proteins | sample 1961511 | NCBI WGS metagenome assembly ULXR01 (sample SAMEA4835844, study PRJEB28245) | human gut metagenome | biome: gut microbiome; material: fecal sample | place: Denmark | collected 2008 | reverse complement strand
GGAATCGTCCCTGCCATCATTCCATCACCTGTATCGGCGGCAATAGCATAGCCGTAGCAGATATTGTCATACTGACCGACTATATAGAGCTTCGAGCCGTAGGGGATAACATTGGGATTTACCGCAACTGTGCCTATCTCAGCCATTCTGCCGCTTGCGGTATACGCACCTTCGGGCGCTGTATAGGCTGTAGCCTTGCCGGATACCACATACTCATAGTCAACCGGTCTGCCGTTCCTTAGTACGATAGATGTATCATCTATCTTGCAATAAGGAGTTACGATTGCTGCACCCTCGGCTATAACCTCGTCAACCTTCTTGGTCACTACCTTTGTGGTCTTCTTTACGTCCGTCTTTACGCCATCGATGTAGGTGGTAGTCGTTGTAGTTCTTATCTTGCCGTTGACACCCTTTGTACGAACCTCGCTCTGACCTATAGCCAGAATGTTGCTCGTTACGGTAGATGTCTGATAAGGGATGATCTTATCCTGTTTTTCAGTCTTTATCTCGACTCTTGAAACCTTTATCTCGGCAGGTCCTGTTATCTTGGATTCAAGCTCCTCGCTTACCATATCGTTCTTGCCGAGTGTTATTTTCGCTCTTTTCAAAAGCTCTGAAACCGTGTTGTCAAGGCATTTTACGGTTGTTGTCTTTCCGTCTGCCGTAATCTTCACGTCATAGGCTCTTGTAACAGCGATCTTCTGTCCTTCTTTAAGAACAGCCGTCTTTGCAGGTGATACCTTGTCATATTCGCCAAGCTCAACGCCTGCCTGCTCAAGCAGTTCTGCCACTGTAGCGTCTACACTGTGTGCAGTGGCGGTCTTCTTGCCGCCTTCCAGAATATCAACGTCAAAAGCTCTTTCGATAGTAAGAGTGGCTGTTGCCACGTTCTCCTCAAAGCCTGTGAAGTCTATCCTGTCGTATGTGCCGAGCGTTATGTGGTTCTCTCTGAGTATCTCATAAGGATCGGCACTTACCGTATAAACAATACGCTTTTCGTTCTCGTCGATTATCTCAACGTCATTTCTGAAGTAGAGCAGACCTGTCATAAGGAATACTCCGAAGATACTGCCGAATATAAGCAGTATTTTAAGTGCTGCGTTCTTTGATATGCGTATTGTCAGTCCGGTGTTTCTGAATCTGGGAAACATATATCCGCCTTTCGTCATCATATCGGTAGGTTTAAGCAGTACCCATACGGGCATCACGGTATTAAAATTACGGCTAAATCCGTCTGTCACCACTGACCGTGTACGATAACTCCCCGTTCGGAGAGAACCGCTGCTACGTTTATTATCGGGCTTTTTTCAAGCTCTAGACAATTATAATTTCCGTTTTGCAAAATGTCAAATAGCTTGAGGCAGTCATTTTTGGTGAAAATGCACAATAAAAGGCTGTAACCGTTTTGTAACCTTTTTGTTACCGTTTTGTAATCAGTTAAAATCTGGCTATTGTTGACTTATTTTGTAATTTAATTTGTTAATCTGCCCAAAATTGAAGTTTGGATTTTTGTTGTGTTTTTAGACAAAAATAATTATACCTATTCGGAGATTTTGATGCAGATGTGTTGTGAAATGGTAATAAAATTACACGAAAAGGGCGGACGGGCAGGCGGAAAAACAGCCGATATTATAGCAGGAAAGCCGATTTATGAGCATTTTTAAGGTGACAGAGGGATGAATGTAAACGTATACTTTCGTGAAATATCGGGGGCTATCCGATGGCGAAAATATGGTCGTGACGTGTCCTTTATATATTATAATAGTATAGCCCGTATTTTTTGCCTTTATGAAAGACACACGGTGATGAATTATGATGAAGATAACGGCAACGGTAGAAGCGACAATTGATGATTTATGATGATTTTAAGGGATAGAAAAAAGCCGCCCGATGTGAGCGGCTGGATTTTGAGATACTATTATAATATAAAAGTATAATATAAAGGCGGTCGGTCGTGCAAAAAAGTCCAAGCATAAGTTCCACCATATAATATATCGCTATTAATATATCACTTGATTTAATTATTTGATTTCCAACCAAGGATTTCTTCGGTAAGTTTTTTATCAAGGTCAAGACGCATAGCTTTGCTTTCGACAGGGGATTTTTTGGCAGATGAGAAGGACATATTTACAAGCGGATATTATTGGTTTAGTATCAAATTATTTATAAGCAAAATTTTAATACGAAAAGCTGTAGTATATGAATTTCTGCTTTTTCAATCAGCAAAATGTGATTCAACTTGTATACATATGATATTGACTATTTTGAATTATAATGATATAATTGATATGAACCAATTTATCAACAATTGCCTGATTTTTAAGGAGATTTTATTATGACTCAGAAAGAAGTTATAGGTCAATTAAGCGATATCTTAAGCAAGTCCGGCATGGATAGCGCTATCAGCATAAGTAATAACACCAACGAAATAGCCGATATTATGGTCTATCAGGAACCCAAAAGACAGGAATATCTTGCTCTGAACAATAAGCCTCTGTTCCCGTTTGAGGCTATTGTAAACATATTGTATAAAAACGGACCTGATGATAACTCTCGTTTTGAGGATACGCAGTTAACGATTTGCTTTTTATTGAAATATAAATGCGAGTACATTGTGGAGTACGGAAATTCATGCTTTCACGGTTATATGATTTGTGACAAATCCCAATCTGATCACGAATTGCAGGGAACGGATATAGCAGAATCTTATCTTGAGAAATGCAATGAGATTTCCAGAACAGCGCATAATCTGTCAGATGTTCTTGACGATTTTGCAGGTACGCTTGAAGTTGCATACGTTGACAACTCTGAGGCCGCCGAAATCGGCAAAACAGTCTTTTCGTTTTTAGAAAATAATCCATCTGAAATTGATCTGCTGCTGCACTTTGCATATATTTCTCTTCAGATATATGTATATGATGACGATGATGTATTTGGCATAAAAGATATATTTGCTAAACTTATTCAGATAAATGCTGAAAATAGCTTTCTTGAGTACATCCAAAAAGAGGATTTGGGAGTAGAAGGCTACAGTTTATCTTTATCAATAGCTGCTTTGCGTTTATTCAACGAAGCAAAGAATTAAACCTCTTTTTGCAAGTTCACGGATATATCATTAAATAAGATCTGATAAATACTATCAAGTCCTCGGTTTATAAACAAACCGGGGGCTTTTCGCATAGATGTTTAATTTACATTGCTCAAAAAATTGAAAAATCAACGACAATATATGTGATTATTTGGCTGACTTCCAACCGATGATCTCCGCCGAGAGCTTCTTATCAAGGTCAAGACGCATAGCTTTGCATTCGGCAGGGAATTTTTTAGCGGCTGAGAAGCACATATTTACAAGTGTATCGGCGCCGACAGGCAGAGCCTTTTTCAATACACTTTCGGGAAATACAAAATGTGTGCCGTGTTCATAGAGATACACCGAATATTTGCAGGAATGCGGGCGGGATCTCAGGCGATCGTCCATTCTGCGTATATATTTTGCGGTATCCCAGAGAGAATCGTCTTCCGCACCGACAAGAACGAGCTTGCCGCTGATATTCTCTACAGGTATAAAATGCTCTTCTTTAAGCAGTCCTGCGGCTTCGGAATCATCGAACACATCCTTTGAATATGTGGAATCGCCGTGTTCTTTAGACGCTTTGGCTATCTTCTGCCAGTACTCAGGGTGCTTATAGACAAAGGGCATAAATGGTACGGGTTTACCGCCTATCGACACGATAGATTCGTTTTCGACAGGCCATTCCTTACAGCCGTCACGATTGCCCTGCGCAAAGCCCTGCCATACAAAGTCGCTCGGAGTCAGGGCTATGGTAAGCGTAATATCGTGATAATGAGATGCGGCGACAAGTGCGACTGTTGCTGTTGTGGACGCACCGACAATGCCGATTTTCTTGTTGCCGTGGGATTTGAGCCATTCTATAGCCGAGCCGATACGCTCAAGAGGGTAGTTATGGTGGCTGTAGTTCTTCTTTCCGGGCGACATTGACATTACGTTAATTCCGTAGGTATGAAGCCATTTCACGCAGGTTTTGCCCATATAGTCTTCGGGATCGTCACCGAGCATTGCTATCATTGCGGTGTCGGACGGGGATTTGCTTTCCCAATATGCGCCGTAAAAGCCGTCGGTTTCGGGTTCAAAATGCAGATGTTTCATAGGTTGCTCCGTTTCGCTTTGGTTAGTTTTATCTAACTAAAGTATATCACTGAAATGACAGGATGTCAAGGGTGTGAGAAAAGGTTGGGGCAATTAAACAAGCGGGACAAGGGATAGAGTTGCTTTGAAGCGAAAAGAAAGCGGTCATAAGGCGAGTGTGATGGTGTGGGGCGAAGGCTGTGGTGACTTTGCAAATACTTAAAATCTTTTGACGAAATTCATACTTGATTTTTCATATAAAAAGTCATATAATTAAATAAGGTTAATCAACAAATTGCGATTCATAACGCAGAATTCGAGGGAATTTTATGGATGAAATAAATCTGACGGATGTTCTGGCCGAATGTCAAATATGTGCTAAAAAAGGATATGATATAGCAAGGCAGCAACTGTCTAAAACCGAAAAAATCCTTGATAAAGCCAAGGCTGAGATTCAAAACACATTGGACAAATTTAATAATTCGCCGTGCTATTTTTCTGATTCAACTGACGATTTACAGAAACAATTGGTTGAAATTCAAAAGTCTTTTGATAAATTCGGAACTGAAATTAAAAATGATGTAAAGGCAAAGAAGAAAAATCTTGCCGACTTCTCTATTACGCTTTTTGGCAGAACTATGGCAGGCAAATCTACTTTGATGGAAATTCTGACACATGGTGACGGAAATCAATAGGACAAGGCTCACAAAGGACAACGAAAGATGTACGCACATATGAATGGAACAATCTTAAAATTACCGATGTACCCGGAATCGGCGCTTTCGAGGGGCAGCAGGACGAAAGCATTGCCTTTGAATCGGCAAAATCCGGAGATCTGATATTATTTCTGATGACAGATGATGCTCCACAGCCTAAAGAAGCGGAATGCTTTGGAAGAATAATCGCTCTCGGCAAGCCTGTAATCTGCATAATCAACGCAAGAGCAAAACTTGATGGCTCAAGCCACAAAATGAAAATCAGAGATATTAAAAACGCTCTTGACAGAGAACGACTGGACTTAATCAAAAAACAATTCCTTGACTACTCAAAAATATTGGGTCAGAAATGGGGATACGTTCCTTTTGTTTATACTCATCTTAATGCTGCATATGAATCTCAACACATTGAAGACGAAGTAATGAGTAAAGAGCTATACCGTATCAGTCAGATGGACTATCTTAAGAAGAAGATCGTTGATCAAATCTGTATGCACGGTAAGCTGTATCGTATTAAATCTTTTGTAGATTTGATTTCTGTGCCATTACTTAAATCAATCGGTGCACTTCTGGAACAGAGCGATTCAAACAGTATTCAAGGCCGAACAATCAAAAACAAAAAAGAAAAACTTGAAGAATGGAAAGATAAATTTTATCCCACTTCTATAAAGAAAATAGAGTCATTCACAAAAACAATAAAAAGCGATCTGAAGTCGGAGGTTGCCACTTTTGCGGAATATCACTTTGATGACGAAAACGCTGACAAAGCATGGGACAAAGTCCTCAAAGAAAAACGAATCGAAGACAGAGCCAAAGACGTCCTTGCCGACTTGGACGAGCAATGTATAAATAAAATACAAGAAATATCAAGAGAAATCAAGAGTGAATTAAAGTTTGCTTTCAGCAACACAAATGATTCGCATATTAAAATGCCTAAAATCAGAGATTTAAGAAAATTCACCGAATGGGCAACTACTATTCTGGGCGGCGGCTTAGGCGTAGGATCTGCTATCAGCCTTTTAGCAGGAGCGGCGACGATTGCAGGGCCTCTTGGCTGGGCAGCACTTGCAGTAACCGGTATAGGCCTGTTTTTATCCTGGCTTTTTGGCAGCAGAACAAGCAAAGAAATGAAGGCCAGAAGAGAGCTGGAAGAAAAGCTATCCGAAAACATTGACAAAATTTGTGAAAATTTAAATAAAGCAATGACAAAAAGTCTTAAAGATCTTGTAAACAAACGCCTGATTTCAATGTGCCATGAATTACATAAAATGGTAACTGTACTTTTCGGTTTATCTAATACGCAAAAAGTATTAGCATGGCAATTAAACAAAGGCCTGCTCGCAACAAATAAAGCTTTGATCAATGAATCAATTATTCTGATAGGTGCAAATGGCATGCAATATCATGTAGATTCTGTCGCCAGAATACCGGGCATAAGCATATTAATCTGTCTGAATCCCAACACCAGATTTCCTGATGACGTAACTCAAGCATTAACCTCTTCGATAGGAGAAAAAATCCATTTTGTTATTTATAACGAGAACAAAAGAACTCTCATCGCTAAAATACTCAAGGATCTTGTTCCGTATGAAAACATATCAATCGAAAACAAAATCGGAGTTGCGCATATTTCAGTTGAAAGCATAACTCCGGAACTTACAAACAGAGTAAAATTGGCTCAGCAATTATCCGAACTGCTGATTACCAAAAACTAATTCAAAGGAGAAGTGCAATGTTACAAATTGAAGAAGTGTCCGAAAAGATTAAAGCTCTTGAAGATAAAGTGATAACCGCTTTAAATGAAGCCGGTCTGAATTCAGAAATTAAATATGACGAAAGCGATAAAATCAATATTGTTTTCGCCGGACAATACAGTGCCGGTAAATCAAGCATTCTAAAAATGCTGACCGGCATTGATGACATAGGAATAGGCGCAGGAATAACCACTCAGCAGACGCATACATATGAATGGAATGGACTTTTTGTAACGGATACACCCGGAATTCATACCGAACTTCGTCCTGACCACGATGAAATTGCTTATGAAGAAATTTCCGCAGCTGATATGTTAGTATACGTAATAACATATAATCTGTTTGACAGTTTTAACGGAGAGCATTTCAGAAAGCTTGCAATAGAAAAAGACAAAGCCGGAGAAATGATACTCGTTATAAACAAAATGAACGATACCGCCAAAGGAAATTGTCCCGAACAGCAAGATATTATTATGGGCAGCACAGGACTTAAAGATGTTATCGCTCCATATAGCCCCGAAGATCTCAACCTGTGCTTTCTGGATGCGAAGTCTTATCTTGAAAGCATTGATGAGAGCGATAAGGAAATCGCTGATGAATTGTACGATCGTAGCGGATATGAAAAATTTGTTGAAACACTTAATCGCTTTGTAAGGGAAAAGGGACTCACCTCCAAACTGACAACAAAGCCGTTTATCCTTTCCGATCTGTTAGAAAAACATATCAAAGATCTTGAACCTAAATCTTCAGATGATACCGTAGACGCTCTTAAAGAGCATCTGATGCAGCAACGTGGTATAGTTGTGGAAAAACGAAATTCTCTAAAAGATGAACTTAAAGGCGTTTTTGCTACAAAAGCTTCTTATATCAAAGATCTGGGAACAGAAGCGGCAAACATTGTTGTCGAAGGCTGTACTGAAACCGAGATTAAAGATTCGTTGAATGATTACGAAAAACAGATCAAACAAATATCGCAGGAATGTGAAGAAGAAGTATCAGACACACTTAAAATCGGCTTTGGAGAAATCGATAATGATTTTACAACTCTTGAAAACTCAGAATTCTCACAAAACATCAAAAAGAATATCGGTGCAAAGTTTAACGATCTTCCGGAAAATGTAAAACAAGTAATCAATAATATAAGCGGATTTGCCAAAAGTGCCGGTGCACAAATTGCCAACAACTCATATAAAGCAGGTGTAGCCGGAGGCTTGAAGCTCTCAAATTTCAGTGGCGGAAATATTCATCAGATTGTCCTTAAGGTAGGTAATAAAATTGGTTTGAAATTCAAACCATGGCAAGCTATTAAATTATCTCGTGGAATCTCTGTTGCAGGACAGGTTGTCGGAATAGCAGGCGCCGCTTTAGGCGTTATTATGCAAATCAAAGCTGATTCTGATGACGAAAAAGCTCGTGAATCACTGAAAGAGTGTCGGATGAATATAAGAAGCATGTTTAACGACAGTGCTAATTCTCTGATTGATAACGGTACGAAAATCATCGAAGAATATGTAACTTCTCCTCTTGATAAACAAATCAAAGAAATAGATAATCAAATTCAGCTTATTCGTGAAACTGAAGAAAATCGGAGTGAATTATGCAAAAAGCTTGAATTGCTCAAATGTGACTGTCAGAATCTGATTCATGATATTCACGCACTCTAAATTTCAAAAAAGAATAATGCCCTCTTTACCGGACAACAGGCAAAGAGGGCGTTTTTTATACAATTACGATTTAACCATAAAGACGGTGAAAAATCACCGCCTTTGACGAGAGGTGAGGCAAGTGTGATAGTGCGGTTTTGGGAGGGTTGGTGGGGCGTTAGGGTAGCTAACGATAATAATTATTAAAAGCGGTCACTGCTTGCCGCTGTGACCGCTTATCTGCTTTATTGGTTTGTGTAACTCCGCCGTTCAACTAACTTTAGCTGAACGGCAACGATTCCAAAGGCGGAATTTGAGGCGGCTCACAGCCGTAGGCGGAATTTGAAGCGGCTCACAGCCACCCACATTATATTGATTATTGCTTTGTGTAACTCCGCCGTTCTGCTAATCTTAGCTGACCGCCGACAATTCCAAAGGCGGAATTTGAGGCAGCTCACAGCCGCAGGCGGAATTGTCAGCGGCGACTCGCCATTAGGCTCTGGATTTTATTATGTCGACCATTTCGCCGACGTTCTTCATCGAAGAAACCTCGCCCATCTTGAAACGGATACCGAATTCGTCTTCTACAGCGGAGATGAGGTTGATATGCTCAAGGCTGTCCCAGTCCTCTATATCATCTGCTGTTGTGCCTGCTTCGACCTCGATCTCGTCATCGTCAAATACGTTTCTGAAAACCTCGTTTAATCTTTCGTAAATTTCCTGCTCGCTCATTTTACTTGTTCCTTTCTACAGTAATATACTTGTTTTTAGGCTCGTAGCCCGAAAGCGAAAGCTCCCATACGGTGTTGCCGTCTGCGTCCTCGCTGACCTTTGTAAAGCCGAAGTCGCCGTACAGCTCCTTCACCATTTTATTCTTTGCGGTGGGGTAATAATATCCCTTTACCGTCTTAAGTCCACGCTGTTTTGCTCTGTCGCAGAGATTGTCGAGCATTGCGTATTCCATATCACGCTTAAGCACACGGCAACTCATCAGCCATAACTCTATGTCGAGCGTATCGCCGTTCACCTTTCCGATAACTACCGATACTATGCCGTTGTCACCGAACTTGTCGGCAAGCCTGCCGTACAGCCTGATATAGCTGTCATCTGCGAATACCTGCTCCATTTCTGCGGTCGTAAAACGCTTTGTGGTGAGGTTGAACTGGTTGCTCTTGTTTGTAAGCTGTGTTATGCGTGGGAGATAGACAGGCAGGAAGTCATCTATCACAGCCACCATCTCAAGACTGTGAAGATACTCGCCGTAGTCGGTGAACTGTGCCTGCTGTGCGGCTCTTACCGCATTCTCCTTGTACATTTCGTTACGCTTTAAATCATCGCTTGAAAAAGCGGTTATCTCAAAGAAGCGTGAGCGGTCTACCACTCTTATATAATCCTCCGGACGCTCCATTTCGGGAACGGCTACTGTAGGCAGCTGTGCGGAAACTATCGCACGCTCGGCAGGGTTATCATCAAGGAATACAAGCGCATCCTGTCCGATGTTGAGTCCTGTCGCTATTGCCTCGATATTTCTGTCCTTGTTATCCCAGTTTGCCTTTATCATTATGAAATCATCGGGCTTTAAACTGCCCTCGGGGTGATTAAGTCCTGCAAGGGCATTTTCTTCATCGTTCTTAGAGCAGACGGTCAGCATTACGCCTGTATCCTTCACAAGTCCGAGATACTTCTGAAATTCGGCATAGACCTGTCCCATATGGGTTTCCTGTCCGATTTCGATACCGTCAACACCGTCATCTCCGACAACTCCGCCCCATAATGTATTATCAAGGTCGAGTACAAGCGCTTTCTTGTTCTTGCCGAATACCGACTTTATTATTGCCGCTAAGTTGAAAGCAAAGTCGGGTATCGCAGGAACGCACATTGCGTACTTATATAGATGCCAGTAGGACGGCTCGCTCCACTTGTCAAGACCGTAGCAGGCACTGACATAATTTATATCATTGATATAAAAGCTCTCGTGCGATGCGGCATAATCGGCAAACGCTGTGTTCAGCCTGTTTATGAAGTTCACTCTGCCTCGGCAGTCAAACGCATCACGGTTGCCCATAAGTCTGAAATACGGCTGTTCGAAGTTATTCTGGATCACGGGGCAGTGGTAGCGCTCGGCTATCTTTTCCCACATCGTTTCAAAATATTTCATCTGCTCGGCAAAAAGAGCGTCTGTCTGCTCCTTGCTGTCGGTTATCGCAGGATATTTCAGAATATTGCGGTTGGACGTGTGAACGAAAATAAGGTCGGGTGAGAAGCTGTCAAGCTCATCATTTCCAAATACTGCGTCCTGCCAGTAGCGGTTGTACTCCGACTCGTAGAAGGTCGGCTCGATGCCGTAGTTCAGCAGGAATAATTCGAGCATATTTATTATATCGTTCGTGGTTGAGCCGCCGAGAACGGCGATTTTTTTCTTTATGCGCACACTGCCGTCTGACAGGAGCAGTCTTTTTATAGAGCGTTTCTTTTTCAGCAGATAACCGCTGTCGAAGGGGTATTCAAGTTCTTTCATAGGTGTGTCCTTAAAATAAATTTAGCTTAATAAGACATTCGATGTAAAAAGCAATTGTAGTGCTTGTTTTGCGGGAGGGGCAAGTTAGGCACGGATGCCTAAAGTATGTACCAAAAGTTTTGCAAGGACGCAAAACCATAAAATACATACAACACCTCTCCCTACGAATAATTCTTGTTGTTATTTTTGCTATCCATACCACTGCTGATATACAACGTTATTCAAACGACAATTTTCAGATATTTCGTATATATGAGAAATAGTCGCAGTTGCCGCCTGCAACGGTATAGGCGCAGTTTGCAAACAGCAGATCGGTCGCATCGACCTGCTTGCAGAATTTTATTGCGTTTACCTCGCAGTAGCGCAGGTCAAGCACATAGATATTATCAAAGCTCTCAGTGAAGAACGGGATAAGCCCGTTGCCGTAGCTTTCCTTTATCACAACTAAGTTTCTGCCTGTCTTTGCGTTGGTCTTTATATGGGCGATGAGATCGTCACTGCCTAAAAACGACAGGTAGTAATAGCTTGCGTTGTCGCAAAGGAAAAGGTTGCTGTCATAGCCGTTGCTGTAATAACGGTCGTAATATGTGGTTTTCAGCTTATCCTCATTCGGAGAATAGTAGACCGCATAAGTTTCGGGGTCATTGTTAAGGTGTTCGTCGGACGAATAGTAATACATCGAGCCGACATAACCGCCGCAGGTTTCCTTGCGGTAATTCTTTATATCCGGAACTTTTACACCTGCCGTTTTGCAGAACACCTGTGCGGCATAATATGCGCCGAGCGGCATCCAGTGGTGGTCCGTCCTTGAGTATATCTCCTCTGAGGTGTGCTTTGACAGAGTATCATACACGCTGACGTTTGTAACGCCTGTGCTTTTAAGTCCGCTTTCGATATAATCTATCTTATCCTTCTGAAGCTCGGTGTAGCCCTTGTATTCGGTCGGATTGTAGAAATCGACAGATGTCGGTATTACCATAGAATATACCGTTACTTCGGGAAGCGCAGACTGGAACGCCTTTACATCGGTCATATATTGGTCGCAGTAGCCGTATGTACCACCGTAGAACACAATTCCACGGTAGTGATTATCCATACCTGCAACTAATATGCCGTTGTCGCCTATCGCCCTGTAGCTGTTTATATCGGTGCTAATTGCGGGGGCGGAGCTTTCTTCGGAAGAAGTGCCGTCTGTTTCGGGAGCGGAGGTTTCTTCGGCAGAAGTATCCGGCGGTAACGTTTCGGGAGCGGAGGTATCGGGCTGTCCGGTTTCTTCGCTTTCGGTGTCCGAAGGAGCTTCCGATGATACGGGGTCGGGTAGTAGGGTGTATGCCGATGTGTCCTTGCCGCTTGCGTTGCTGTCGGGGAAAACCTCCGAGCATCCGCAGGCGAGCGATAATGTCAATATAAGCGCTGTTATCTTCGGGAGCTTTTTCATACTGCTCCTCCTTTCAGAAAACCTGTCAGAGATTTACTTTGAAAGCAGGTTGTTCTTTATACCCTCTGCATTTTCGCCGACAGCGGAGAATGTACACATTGTGAACAGAACGTCGGTAATGCCGTTATCCTTAATAAAGTCGGGTGCGTAAAGGTCAAAGTAGCGGATGTCGCAAACGTAGATCTCCTCAAAGGAATCTATAAAGAAGGGAACTTCGGCATTGCCGTAGCTGTCCTTGAAAATGCAGAGCTTTCTGCCGTTCTTGTTTGCGGTTTCTATCTTTACTATCTTCTGATCACCGCCCATAAAGGTCGAATATGCGCCGCTTGCAGGCTGATCTACAAATATGCTGTGGAACTGTGTGAACTGCTCATCAACCTTGAAATCGGTGGTATAATAAGTGGCGGTGTAATCTGTAGAGGGGATATAGTAGGTGAAGGTATCGGGGTCGTTTTTGATACGCTCATTATACTCGGTAAATGCGTACATTGTTCCGACAAAGCCTTCTATCGTTTCCGTCTTGTAGGTCGAAAGCTCCTTTACGGGTACCTGTGCCATTTCACAGAAAGCCTTTGCCGCATAATATGCGCCGAGGGGTTCCCAGTGATGATCGGTACGGGTATAGATGTACTCGTTTGTGTGCGCCTCAAGTGCGGCATATCCGTCAACGTTTATCACGTTCACCAGCTTGTTTGCTATGCTGTTTATCGAATCCCTGTGGCTTGCGTTGTATTTTTCATAGCCTTCGGGAAGGTAGTATGCACCTGCTGTAGGCACTACCATATTGAATACGTTTACCGATGAGCCTACCTTTTCCTTGAACTCGTTAAGGTATGACGCATAGTTTGCGCCGTCGCCGCCGCCGTAAAGGGAGATGCCCCATGTATGACCGTCTATGTCAACGACAAGCTGACCGTTTGTCTGAACGCCGTCAACGCCGACAGGCTTCTTGTTTTCGGACGATGATTCATCGGAAGAAACTGTGCTTTCTGAAGATGCGGATGAATTATCGCTTGTTGTATCGCTTTTTGTATTATCCTTGCTTTCTGTAGCGGAGCTTTCCGTTAAACTGCTTTCGTTTTTGCCGTCTGTAACGGAGCTTGCATTCTGAGATGAGCAGGCGCAGGCCGACGTCAGAATTGACGCACAGGCAAGTATTGCCGCTGTTAACCTGATATTTAGCTTCATAGTATGTCCTTTCTTTATGCGGGGGGTATTTTTATATTGCCCGTAAATGTAAATTCTTGTCCTATTGTAGTATATCACACTATCGTGTCAAGTTCAAGGATTTTCACTTAAGTTTCAGTCGGCGAAACATTATATTTACTGTAAATGTCACGGGTTATGACTATTCCGCCGGGGAGGGCATATTCGCTCTGCATATAATCGTAATAGTCGCCGGGGGTTATTATTCCTGCGGTCTTTACTATATCGGTTCCTGCCTTGCTGAGTATATAGTCCGCAAGGAAAACGCAGTTTGTACTCATAACGAAATAGGTCTTGAATCTGCCGCTTTTGAACTTATAGAAATGTGCGTGCGTGCCGTTCCACAGCGAACTGCAATAATCGTCAAAATCCGCAATGTCGGCGGTGGGGCTGTTTTCGGTTGCAAGCTGATAGGGCGGTTTCCAGTGGGTGATGTTTCGTTCAAGCTTTGCTATGCCTTTTCTGACTTTTGCAAGCTGTTTTTCCGACAGCTTTATGCCGAAATCGAACACCATCTGCAGATCGTGATAAACGCAGAAATTTATATACTTGTCAAAATCCGCTTTGAAAAGCACACCGTCACCGATGCCGCCGAAAAGCCTTTCGGACGCTTTGTCGTAATTTCCGTAGGATATTACCGTGCCGTTCAGCACAAGGTCGCAATGTCCTATAGAGCCTACTCCATCGGCGCTGACGTGGATAAGAACGTGTATATCGGGGGTGTCTGCGCTTTTTTCGTAACGCTCCTCGTTTTGCAGTTTTTCAATATCTATCTCACGGGAATCAAGTCGCTCGGTATAGCTGCGCAAGGTTTTCAGCGGTATGAACGTGGTTATGACCTGCGGAAGCGAAAAGCGTATCCTGCGGCGGATAATGCCTTTGGCTTTATTCGGAGCGGCCTCACGGATAAACAGCCTCAGCTCGCCTGCACCGTAAATTATGCAATATAGTCCGATGACAACAAGCATACCCTGACTTCCCATAAGAGTGCCGAAAAGCATAATAATGCCGAAAACGGTGAAGAATATTCCCGAAAAAAAGTCATAGAACGCATCGGGAACGGCATTTTTAAGGGCTGTGCCGAAGTCGATGAATTTCACAAGGGCATTAAGAAAAACGTAAAGCGAGAATATAAACGACAGAAGCGCAAGAGTGGCGGCGGGAAAGAAAACGGATATAAGTCCTATTATAATGTTTCCGATGCCGCTGAACACGGGCAGTCGCTGATGTCTTGCGTAGGCACGGATAAGGCGGTGGATACCGTTTGCAACGATAAAAATACCGCCCAGCCTTGCGGCAGGCTCTACCACTATTTTTCCGTTTACAAGTACAAGTATACCGACAGTGATAAGTCCTGCGCCGTACAGGAGCAGCCACGTTATATTGAAGTTCTTTTTTATATTCGGCTTTACGGTCATAATATGCTTTTACTCCTTTCTATAAATGTCTAACG
>ULXR01063326.1_pt1 | contig 15508 bp, 10 predicted proteins | sample 1961511 | NCBI WGS metagenome assembly ULXR01 (sample SAMEA4835844, study PRJEB28245) | human gut metagenome | biome: gut microbiome; material: fecal sample | place: Denmark | collected 2008 | reverse complement strand
GATCTAAATTTGCCATTGTTCAAATGATTAATTTGGTTATTTATATCAAATGTTTAATTCCTAATTCTTAATAACCATCAAAAGAATGTTTTTCAACATCCCCTTGTTTTAGGCGCTACAAAAATAGTGGTTTTCTTTGAATCCAAGAATTTATTAGAGAAAAAAATCCGTAATCATGAAAAGATTTATACTTGTGTAACAAATATGCAATTCAGACATTACAACTACATTCCATGAGAGCTGAAATACAGAGTCAATCCTTCATTTCCAGCCTTCCTGCCAAGCTTTATCAGGCAAAAACAAAAGTTATCCAGGAGTTCAGAAAAATCAAAGATATAGAACTGAAGGAAATTTCAAACAAGATATTTACGTATAAATCTCATTACATTGTATATGCATCTTTTAAACAGAAACACTCTTATAGACTTGGAGCCTACAAAATATTATTCATACCTTTGCAAGGATAAACTTATTTTGAACAATCAAACCCCTTGATCATTTATGAAGATTGTCACTTTCAATCAGGCAAACTCAATCCTGAATCAGTATCTGGCAGAAGTACGTAACATCAACATACAGGGAGACAGCCTGAGGTTTCGAAGAAATATTGAACGCATCGGTGAAATCATGGCTTATGAGATCAGCCGGGATCTCCCTTATCATCCCATAGAAATTCAAACCCCTCTAGCAAAGACTTGTGAAAACGTACCGGCGGTACAACCGGTACTGGCTACCATCCTTCGTGCGGGCCTACCTTTGCACCAGGGTTTCCTGAACTACTTTGATCATGCGGAAAATGCTTTCGTTTCAGCTTATCGTAAATACATTGACATTGAACATTTCGACATTCACATTGAATACATTGCTTCTCCACGCCTTGACAATAAGATTCTGATCATTACAGATCCGATGCTGGCAACCGGAGGTTCTATGGAACTGGCATATAAAGCCTTACTTACAAAAGGTGAACCTTCACATATACACATCGTTTCTGTACTGGCCAGCCAACAAGCTATTGAGTATTTACAAAAGACATTACCTGATGCCAAAACCACCATCTGGTGTGGCGCCATAGATCCAGAGTTAAATGAACATTCATACATTGTACCTGGATTAGGAGATGCAGGAGATTTATGTTTCGGAGAGAAAGAATAGTTTATTTATCTGATTCTATAAAAAATTGGCGTATGAAGGATTGTCAACCCAATCCGACATACGCCAATTCTATTTTGATATTATTTCACTTCCCAGGTATCATTTGTTGCCAGCAGTTCTGCAAAATTATGATAAGGTTTCTTAGCTGAAATTTCTTCTATCTGAGCTTCTACCGACTCATCATACGTAGGAGCTTCCACATCACGTATCACTCCCAAAGCAATCGGGAAATCAGGCCCTTCCATCAGAGCCATCTTCAACTGTAGAGTATGATCTTCACAATGTGCATCATGCACTAGAATATCTTTTTCTGAAATACCATTCTCACCCAGTTTCACGACTTTCAGGCCGAATCCTTCCTGCATCAGACCAAATTCCTTGTTAGGTCCAAACAACATCGGTTTACCATGCTCCAGATAAATGGCATTACGTTCACGGTCTTCCTTCTTGGCTACGGCGTTATGTGTTCCATCATTAAAAATCACACAATTCTGCAAGACCTCTACAACGGAAGTTCCTTTATGACGTGCTGCCGCTTTCAGAACTTCTACAGAAGGGCCACCATCTACAGCTGCACAACGGGCAAAGAAACGGCCTCTCGCTCCAAAACAAAGTTCGGCAGGCCGGAACGGATCTTCCACAGTTCCATAAGGTGAAGACTTACTCACAAAACCACGAGCAGAGGTCGGTGAATATTGTCCTTTTGTCAAACCGTAAATCCGATTATTCAACAAAACAATATTAATATCTACATTGCGGCGAATCGCATGAATAAAATGGTTTCCACCGATAGCCAGTCCGTCTCCATCCCCAGAAATTTGCCAGATCGTAAGTTGAGGGTTAGCAACTTTCGCACCAGTTGCAATAGCTGCTGCACGCCCATGAATAGTATGCATTCCATACGTATTCATATAATAGGGCAAACGTGAAGAACATCCGATTCCTGAAATAACTGCTATTTCATGAGGCGGAACGCCCAATTCAGCCAAAGCTTTATGAAAAGAGTTCAAAAAGGCATGATCGCCACATCCCGGGCACCAGCGAGGTTGACCAGCCTTATAATCTGCTGCTGTATATTTTGTTTCATCCATGGCTTATTCCTCCAATATTTTTGTGAACGCATCAACCAATTCTTGTACAACAAAAGGCTGACCCTTTACTTGATTAAACTGATACAAATGAATTCCTTCGATTTTCATGCGCAAATAACCGGCCAGTTGTCCCATATTCTGTTCGGCAACCGCAATCTTCGGATAGCGGCGCAATACTGCCTCTGTATTACGGGGCAACGGATTGATAAAGCGGAAATGAGCCAAGGCCGCTTTTTTGCCTTGCTTTCTCAATGTATCCATCGCAGAGTGCAAATGTCCATAAGTCCCGCCAAAACCCACAATCAATAAGTCTGCATCCAAATCACCTTCGACCTGCAAATCCGGAAGCGAATCTGCAATACGCGCAACTTTCTCTGCACGAAGCTGTACCATCCGGTGATGATTTTCGGGATCTGTAGAAATGGCTCCTGTTTCATTGCTCTTTTCCAAGCCGCCAATACGATGCATAAAACCTTCAGTTCCTGGAATAGCCCAGTACCGTACACCAGTCTTCGGGTCACGCTGGAACGGAGCCCATGTACCAGCCATCTCCGGTTTTACATAAGGCGGACAAATCGAAGGATATTCGTTTAAGTCCGGTAAATGCCATGCAGCTGAACCATTGGCAATATAAGCATCGGTCAATAAAACAACCGGAGTCATATGTTCCAAGGCTATTTTACATGCCATAAAAGCTGCGTCAAAACAATCTGTTGGCGATGAAGCAGCAATAACCGGCATAGGACTTTCTCCGTTACGTCCATAAAGAACCTGAAGTAAATCAGTCTGCTCGGATTTTGTCGGTAGTCCCGTAGAAGGTCCTCCTCTTTGCACATCCACAATAACCAAAGGCAATTCCGTAATCACTGCCAGATTCATCGCTTCACTTTTCAGACAGATACCTGGTCCTGAAGTCGTTGTAACTGCCAAAGCTCCGGCAAAAGCAGCACCTACGGCAGAAGCGCATCCAGCGATTTCATCTTCACACTGAACAGTCTTTACTCCTAATGACTTATGTTTGGCCAGCTCATGAAGAATATCTGTTGCCGGGGTAATGGGATAAGAGCCCAAATAAAGTTCCAGACCAGCCTTCTCCGCAGCAGCAATCAAGCCATATGCAGTAGCCTTATTGCCATTTATATCCATATACAGGCCTTTCTTCTTCTGTTCCTTACTTGGAACAGTATAGCTAATGGATACGGAAGCATGCGTATTCTCACCAAAATGATAACCGTCATACAAGACTTTCACATTTGCCTCTGCAATTTCCGGTTTCTTCGCAAACTTTTCTCTCAAGATTTTCTCACCTACATGGATATCCCGATGGAACAACCAGCAAACAAGCCCCAGTGCAAACATATTTTTGGTTCGCATAATCGTCTTATTATCCAAACCACTATCCTTCAGGCTTTCCTTACACATGGTCGTTATGGCTGCCTCCACCACTTCATTCTTGATTCCTAATTCAGAGAATGGATTTTCAAGAACAAATTGGGCTTTCTCCAAATCACGCTTGGTAAACGAATCTGTATCGATAATAATAACAGACTGGGGTTTACAAAATTTATACTGTGTTTTCAAAGCGGCAGGGTTCATAGTAACCAGCACATCACATTTATCACCCGGAGTATACACCTTGCCCGAGCCTATATGAACCTGGAAGCCTGAAACTCCGGTTAATGTTCCTTGCGGGGCACGAATATCAGCCGGATAATCCGGAAAAGTACTGATGTCGTTTCCCTCAGTAGCCGAAATATTGGAAAACATATTACCAGCCAACTGCATTCCATCACCTGAGTCGCCTGAAAAGCGGACTACAACATCGTCCAGCTCTTTGACAATCATATCTTCTGCCATAACGTATTATTTAAAGTTCACAAAATCAATGGTTGCAAAAATGGCGAAGTTACTTGAGAAAAGCAAGATAAATCAAAAAATATTTAGCAAAGAGAAGGATAATAAAGTTTTTTATCAAAGAACACATGGGGAAATCAAGAAAAAGCCGTACTTTTGCAAAAGTTGCCCTTGTAGTTCAACGGATAGAATAGAAGTTTCCTAAACTTTAGATAGGGGTTCGATTCCCCTCGGGGGTACAATTTCCCGCCCAATTAGAAATAAAAAAGGGGCTTATCCTGTATTTCACAGGCCTCGCCCCAATTAAAAAATGAAGAATTTTATTCTTTATTTGATAACTCCTAATTCTTTACCAACTTTGATGAAGGCTGCAATTGCTTTGTCCAGGTGTTCACGTTCATGACCGGCAGACAGCTGTACGCGAATACGAGCCTGTCCTTTCGGAACAACCGGATAATAGAATCCTGTTACATAAATACCTTCTTCCTGCATCTTGGCTGCAAAATCCTGAGACAATTTCGCATCATACAGCATCACTGCACAGATAGCACTCTGAGTCGGTTTGATATCAAATCCGGCAGCCAACATCTTATCACGGAAATAAGTTACATTATCCATCAGTTTGTCATGCAATGCATTGCTTTCTTTCAGCATCTTGAACATTTCCAAGCTAGCACCGACAATAGCAGGAGCAACTGAGTTAGAGAACAGATACGGACGAGAACGCTGACGCAACATGTCGATAATTTCCTTTCTACCGGTAGTAAATCCACCCATAGCACCTCCGAAAGCCTTGCCCAGAGTTCCTGTAAAGATATCTACACGTCCATATACATTATATTGTTCTGCAACACCATGACCAGTAGGACCAACAACACCTGCAGAGTGAGATTCATCTACCATAACCAATGCATCATATTTCTCTGCCAGTTCACAGATCTTATCCATCGGAGCTACATTTCCATCCATTGAGAAGACACCATCGGTAGCAATGATGCGATGACGCTGAGCCTGAGCTTCCTGCAAGCAACGTTCCAAATCAGCCATATCCGCATTAGCGTAACGATAACGTTTTGCCTTACACAGACGAACACCATCAATGATAGAAGCATGATTCAGAGAGTCAGAAATGATAGCATCTTCATCTGTAAACAATGGTTCAAACAAGCCACCGTTAGCATCAAAGCAAGCAGCATACAAAATTGTATCTTCTGTCTTGAAATAATCAGAAATAGCAGCTTCCAATTGTTTGTGCAAATCCTGAGTTCCACAAATGAAACGAACAGAAGACATTCCATAACCATGAGAATCCATGGCAGCTTTAGCAGCCTCAATCAGACGCTTGTTATCTGACAAGCCCAAATAGTTGTTGGCACAGAAGTTCAGTACACCTTCTCCTGCATTTACTTGAATATCCGCACGCTGAGGTGTTGTAATGATACGTTCTTTTTTATACAAGCCGGCAGCTTCAATGTTTGCCAGTTCCTGAGACAAGAAATCTTTAAATTTTCCGTACATAAGATTTATATTTTAAGGTTAAGGCACAAAGTTCACATTTTTTCTTGAATCTGTGTATGAATAATCTGTCTTTTTTTGAAAAAAATTTTATTTTATAGCTATCTTTGCATCGGTATCAAACTTAAAAACTAGATTATGAAAAATGTATTGATCATCGGTTCGACCGGACAGATCGGTTCAGAGCTGACAATGAAACTGAGAAAACTGTATAACGGTAACATCGTAGCCGGTTATATCCCCGGAGCAGAACCTAAAGGAGAACTGAAGGAATCCGGTCCGTCGGCTATCGTTGATATTACCAACGAACAGCAGATTGCTGAAACTGTATCAAAATATAAAATTGATACGATCTACAATCTCGCCGCTTTGCTTTCAGCCGTAGCTGAAGCAAAACCTCAGCTTGCATGGAAGATCGGTATGGGTGGTTTGTTCAACGTTCTTGAAGTAGCACGTACCATGAATTGTGCCGTGTTTACTCCGAGCTCAATCGGCGTATTTGGAAACAATACTCCGAAAGACAAGACTCCTCAGGACACTATCCGTAACCCACGTACCATGTATGGAGTAACTAAGGTTTCCGGTGAATTGCTGAGCGATTATTACAACATCCGTTTCGGTGTCGACACTCGTTCTGTTCGTTTCCCTGGACTGATTTCGTACGTAACTCCTCCGGGTGGCGGTACAACCGACTACGCCGTAGATATTTATTATTCAGCTGCTAAAGGGGAAAAATTTGAATGTCCGATCGCAGCAGGTACATACATGGACATGATGTACATGCCGGATGCATTGCGTGCTGCTATCGAAATCATGGAAGCTGATCCGAGCAAATTCGTTCATCGTAACTCGTTCAACATCGCTTCTATGAGCTTTGATCCGGAAATCATCTACAACAAGATCAAGGAATATGTTCCTGATTTCCAAATGGAATACAAAGTTGATCCTTTGCGCCAGGCTATTGCTGATTCTTGGCCTAATTCACTGGATGATACTTGCGCCCGTGAAGAATGGGGATGGAAACCGGAATACGATTTGGATTCAATGACTAAAGATATGTTGGCTAAGCTGACAGAACGCTTCCAGAAGAAGTAATCCAGTCTTCCTGACAAACAAAAAAGAAGGTGTATCAAAAATGTATGTCCATATACAGATTGATACACCTTCTTCATTTTATGAAAGAAGCTGAACTATCTTTATTATAAAGCGGCCTCTTTTCCTATATCAATCAGGGTTCCCTATATACTGCAAAAAAAGGTTACTAAAAAAGGAACGCTGAAATCTACAACAAAACCGTGAAAGATCGATACAACAACAAACTCCTGTCCTGCTGTCTGCAAAATCACAGGAAGCGTCGTATCCATTGTTGTAGCTCCACCTGCAGAAATAGAAGCCAAGCGCCCAAACCAACGGACTAATAATGGAGCAGCCAATAATGTCAATATTTCTCTGCTGATATTGGCCAACAAAGCTACTGTACCCAATTCCCCACCCTTATATTCCGTAATAAAGATACTGGACAAAGAATAGTAACCAAAACCGGAGCCTACCGCCAAACAGTCAGTCAGACTACGATGACTCAGAAAAATACTGACTACAGCTGTTCCTGCCAGAGTTCCCAAAATGGTCATGAGCGGCAGAAACATCAATCGGGGATTCAGACTCCGGAAACTCTTCAACGTCTGTGAATCATTCCCGACACTGATTCCTACACTAAACATCAACAGGCACAGAGCGTAAAAACTAATCTTACTCCCCCAATGCCCGGGAAGCCATCCCCACAAGCCGCAACATACTCCGATCACAAAAAAAGCAACAATTACCAGACTGCCTTTAAGAGCATGCAATATATTCCCCGAGGCCACAGAGGATTCATGTACTGTTTCCGTTGTCTTTTTCCATCCTGTCAGGATATTCCATAACAAAGAAGCAGCCAGCACGCTTCCCAATGTTCCTCCCAGAGTAAGAACAAGCGCTTCGATTCCAATCGTATGCAACCCGCGAAGTATGGCATCATTATCCCCTACTTCCACTCCAAGCAGGAAAAGCAATAACCAGATAAACACAGGTATAATCTGTTGCAGAAATTTCAAACAATGCTTACGCGTCACCCAACCAATCAAAACGCCTGTAAGCATAAGTCCAATAACAACGAACATTTCAAAAATATGTTTTTAAGAATTATAAAAGCAATAAACGCTGAATGTCTTATTTTTCGTTTTCAGTCTTACTATAAGCATAAAGCCCTGACTTACAAATAAGCCAGGGCTTTATCAGAAACAGAGTAAACTCCAATACTCTGATTATATCAGAATCGGATGTATCAAGCTTTAGCTTCTTCTCCTTTAGGCATCTTATTTCCCATTGTCAGATAAGCAACAGGAGCTGCGATGAACAGAGAAGACAACGTACCGATTACTACACCCAGAATCATTGCGAAAGCAAAACTACGGATACTGTCACCGCCCAGGATGAAGATACTCAACAATACGATCAATGTACTCAATGAGGTATTGATGGTACGACACAATGTTGTATTCAGTGAATCATTGAACAATTGTACACGGTCACGCTTCGGATACAATCCCAGAAACTCACGTACACGGTCAAAGATTACCACCTTATCGTTGATAGAATAACCGATTGCTGTCAGGATTGCACCGATGAATGTCTGGTCAATTTCCAAAGAGAATGGCATCCATCCATGGCAAAGTGAATAAGCTCCGATAATCAACAAAGTATCAACAGTCAGCGCTACCGTAGCACCGATACTGAAAGCAATATTGCTGAATCGGATCAGGATATACAAACCGATTGCGATCAAAGCCAGCACAACTGACCAGATTGCAGAAGTCTTGATATCGTCTGCAATACTCGGACCTACTTTCTGTGAACTGATGATAGAACCTCCTACACGATTATCGCGGTCGATAAAGATTTCCAGAGTAGTACCTTCACCCAACAGATTACCATCTTTCAAAGCCTGATACAGGAACTCTTCAATTTCAGCATCAATTGTCGGAGAATCTTCTTCAATGCGATAGTTGGTAGTTACACGAACAGTTCTTCCGTCTGTTCCCAGTGCAATTGCCTGAACGTTTGCATCACCTACTTTCGGCTGCAACAATTCACGTACGGTTTCCGGAGCAACCTTCTGTTCAAACTGAACAACAAAGTTACGTCCACCCGTAAAGTCAATACTCTGCGCCAGACCACGAACAAAGAATGATACAATGCAGATAATAATGATGGTGCCCCAAACCGTAAAGGAACGTTTGGTTTTAGCAATGAAGTTATAATGTACATTCTGCATCAGGTTCTTTGAGATTCCTGTTGTGAAAGTCAGGTTCATCCATTTATCCTTATTCATGAAGTGCTCGTAAACCAGACGAGTCAAGAACACTGCAGAGAAGAATGAACAGAGGATACCGATAATCAACGTTGTAGCAAAACCACGGATAGGTCCTGTACCAAAGTTGAACAGGATAATACCTGTAATGATAGAAGTCAAGTTAGAGTCAAAGATTGCAGAGAAAGCATTTGCATAACCTTCTGACAAAGCCTGACGAGTACCCTTACCTGCTTTCAGTTCTTCTTTCGTACGTTCATAGATCAAAACGTTAGCATCCACAGCCATACCCAAAGACAACACCATACCGGCAATACCGGACATTGTCAGTGCAGCCTGGAAGGAAGAAAGGATACCCAATGTAAAGAAGAAGTTGATAAACAAAGCTGCATTAGCGACCATACCCGGAATAAATCCGTACATGACGCACATGTAAGCCATCAATACAACCAAAGCAACAATGAATGAAACAATACCCTGGTTAATTGATTCCTGACCCAAAGACGGACCTACGATATCTTCCTGTACGATACGTGCAGGTGCAGGCATCTTACCAGATTTCAACACATTGGCCAAGTCTTTTGTCTGTTCAGGAGTGAAGCTACCTGTAATTTCAGAATTACCTCCGGCAATTTCACCGTTAGAACGCGGAGCACTGTATACATATCCATCCAGAACGATAGCGATTTCACGGCCAGTGTTCTGCTTGGTCAGCTGTGCCCAGCGACGAGCACCTTCTGTATTCATAGCCATCGTTACGCAAGGTCTGTTGTACTGGTCGTATGAGTCACGTGCATCTGTAATCACATCACCTTCCAGCGGCGCACGTCCGTTGCGCTGGGTAGATTTGATTGCATACAATTCGAAAATACGTCCGGTCTTATCCATATCAGAAGCTCTTACACCCCACATCAGTTTCAGATCACGAGGCAAAACTTCTTTTACTTCCTTCATATTCAGGATACGATTGATATCAGCCGTATCTTTGTAATCAGCATAACCGACAATTGATCCTACACCACTCTGATTCAATTGCAGAACAGACAGCAGAGGATAGTTCTTACGGTTTTGTTCTCCTGCTTCAGCCGGAGCTTCACCCTTCAAGGCTGCAGCCAGACTGTCTTTAGCAGAAACAGCAGCTTCTTCTTCCACTGCAACAGAATCAGAAGAAACAGTTTCGCTGGCAAGAATAGCACGTGCACGGCTGTCAGCAGAAGCCAGAACCGGAGTGATATCCTTCGCTTCATAAGTTTCCCAGAATTCCAGGTTAGCAGATCCCTGCAACAGCTTTCTCACACGTTCAGGTTCCTTAATACCCGGCAATTCCACCATGATACGTCCCATGCGTCCTTCCAGAGTCTGGATGTTCGGCTGAGCTACACCGAAACGGTCGATACGGGTACGCAATACATTATATGAGTTTTCAACGGCAGCTTTCACTTCTTCACGCAACACAGCTTCTACTTCCGCATCTGTACTACGGGTAGTCACTTTATCTTTCAGCTGTTGAGTAGCGAACAGTTCTGCCAGCTTTCCTTCCGGAGCCAGTTTCTTATACTCTCTGATAAATAAGGTAATGAAATCGTCCTGGCTAGTCACCTGCTGTTTGGCTGCCTCAGCTACGGCTTTGTTGAAAGCTTCATCGGGTTTGTTATCCGCAAGTGTTTTAACCACATCGGGTACAGATACTTCCAGAATCACGTTCATACCACCTTTCAGGTCAAGACCCAGACCAATCTCCATTTCACGACATTGTTTCAGCGTGTAAACTCCCAGCCAAACCTTCTGATTCTGCATGGAATCCAGATAATGTGCAGCACCTCTCGGATCTTCGGCCGCCTTGTTCATCTGATAACGCGTCACGAATGAGAATGAAAGGTAAAAAGCACAGGCAAGGGTCAGTAATACCGCAAAAACTTTTACGAATCCTTTGTTTTGCATGTTACTTTAATTATTATATTTACTTTTTTTAATTATATACGTTTATTCAAGGTTGCAAATATAGTTTTTTTTTCACTTATACGCGGAAAGGTTTGTAAATATTTAAGGCATAGAGGATAAAAAAGCCTATTTATCCCTTACTTTAGTCCTCTGTTTTTCAGCAAAGGCTCCAGACTCGGGTCTGCACCGCGGAATGTATGATAGAGTTTCATCGGATCATCCGAACCACCCTTTTCAAGAATGTTCTTACGGAAAGCCGTTGCAGTTGCCGGGTCAAAGATTCCGTGTTCCTTGAATGCTTCAAAAGCATCTGCATCCAGACGTTCAGCCCACAGATAGCTGTAATATCCGGCTTCATAACCACCCATGATGTGATTGAAATAAGTAGCCCGGTAACGGGGTGCAATCTGCGGGATCAGTCCGAGGCGGTCCATCACCTGTTTCTCATAAGCTACAACATCCAGGTTATCCGTAGAAGTCAGTGTATGGAATTCCATATCCAGCAAGGCCGCAGCCAGCAACTCTGTTGTCATAAAGCCCTGATTAAACAAAGCCTGGTTCTCAATCTTGGCAATCAGAGAATCCGGCAACACCTCACGGGTCTTATAATGCTTGGCATACACTTTCATTACTTCCGGTTCGATGGCCCAATGCTCCATAATCTGAGAAGGAAGTTCCACAAAGTCCTGTGCAACTGATGTTCCGGAAACACCTTTATAAGTACACTGGCTTAACATTCCGTGCAGTGCATGTCCAAACTCATGGAACATCGTACGGGCTTCATCAATAGTCAGCAATGAAGGGATATCTCCACTGGGCTTGGTAAAGCTGGCCACATTATAAATCAACGGGCGGACTCCCTGCCATTGTTCGCGGAAATTACTCATCCAGGCTCCGCTTCGCTTGCTTGCACGCGGCATATAATCGCTGTAGAAAATACTCAGGAACGATCCGTCGGCATCATTCACCAGATAGGTTTTCACATCCTTATTATATACAGAAATAGAGTCTACTGCCGTCAGTGTAATGCCATACAGCTTATTTACGACATAGAACAGTCCGTTACGAACATCCTCTTCACTGAAGTAAGGACGGATTTCATCTTCATTCAGATCATACTTTTCCTTACGCAGTTTTTCTGCATAATACCACCAGTCCCATGCTTCAAGCTTTTCACCTTTGCCTTCACGATCCATGATCTGTTGCAGTTCGGCAGCCTCTTTCTTTGCATTCTCGATAGAATACCCCCACAAGTTATGCAAGAAGTCCATTACATTCTGCGGAGTCTTGGCCATATTGTCAGCCAACACATATTCTGCATAGTTCGTATATCCCATCAGCTGGGCCTTCTCCAGACGCAAGGTCAGAATCCGTTTCAGGATTTCCTTGTTATCATTGGCATCTCCATGATTGCCCATGCTGGTATAAGCCTGATAGATATTCTTACGCATCTCACGGTTCTGCGCATATTGCAAAACAGGCAGACGGCTTGATTCCTGAAGAGTGAACACCCATTTGCCTTCCAGACCTTCAGCCTTAGCTTCATCGGCAGCAATGGCAATGGCAGATTCCGGCAGACCGGCCAGGTCTTCCTTCTTGTCGACAATCAGTTTGTAGGCATTGTTTTCAGCCAGTACGTGATTGCCAAATTCAATGGTCAGGGTAGACAATTCTTTATTGATGGCACGCAGACGCTCCTGCTTGGCAGCATCCAGTCCGGCTCCGGAACGGATGAAACCTTTATAATATTTGTCCAGCAGGTAATGTTGTTCCGTAGTCAGCTTCAAGGTTCCTGCTTCTTCCTGATCGTGCAGCGCAGCAACACGCTTGTACAGATCTGCATTCAGGTAAATATTGTCACTGTGTTCTGACAACATCGGAGCAATCTTTGCTTCCAGTGCCATCAGTTCATCATTCGTATCGGCTTCTGCCAGGGCAAAGAAAACACCGCTTACCCGGTTCAGGATTTCTCCGCTGTTATCCAAGGCAACAATGGTATTCTCAAAAGTCGGAGCTTCCGGATTTTCCACGATGGCCTTGATTTCCTTATTCTGCTGTTCCATACCTTGCAGGAAGGCTGGTTCATAATGTTCCGGCTTGATCCGGTTGAAATCAGGAGTACCATAAGGAGTCTGGAACTCCGTCAAAAAAGGATTGGAGGCATTTTCTGCCTTCTGACTGCACCCAAAGGTTATACAACTCATGGCTAATGCAATTGCCAAATGTTTCATATTAAAATAGATATAATGTTTATTCTTTCTTCTCTAACAGACACCACACCGGATAATGGTCGGACGTACGGATGGAACGATCCACCTCACAGTGCAGAATCCGGAAATCAGTTCCGGCCAGGATATGGTCAATCCGGAAATAAAGCAGATTCTGATTATAGGAAAATCCCGGACCGTTTCCCCTTTCCACGTAGGCATCCTGCAATCCTCTGGCAATCACCCGGCGGGCATACGACAAGGGAGAATCATTGAAGTCTCCACACACCAGCATGAGGTCATAACCATACTCTGCAATGACCTTTGCCACCGAATCAGCCTGAGCAGCACGAATTGCGACGGCATCTGCCAGTTTGTGCCACAGATACTTTCCGCTCGTCTTCACCTTTTCCTCATCGGGAGACTTCAGCAGCTCCTTGTACAAGGCCTTGTCTCCGGCATCCAGCTTGTTCGACTCCAGATGATTGTTGATCAGTGTCACCGTATCTTTTCCTATTTTCAGACGGAACAGGGCACTTCCGTTAAATGCACTGGCATATTCTATTCTCTTTGCTGACAGAATGGGATATTTTGACAGACAAGCCACACCGTTGGCCGTAGCAAAACCGATCCGCCGTACATACGGATACATCGGAAAAGCCTTACGGAGTTGCTTTTCCGAAGAGGTGATTTCCTGCAGACAAATAATATCAGCTTCCGACTGCTCCAGATATGTCACGATGTTCCCCTCCTCTGCTCCTTCTTCCGGACGGGATAAGTTCGTATTCATTACATTATAGGTAAGCAGCTTCACCAGGGTTCCTCCCTGAGGATCCTGAGAACGGTTGAAAGGAATATACGCACGAACCGGTCCCCACCCCACAACAAAAACCAATATCGGAAGCCACACAAACTTGCGGCGGCACACCAGCCAGAAAAAAAGGAAAAAGAGATTCAACAGCAGAAAAAAAGGAAATCCCAATCCCAGACAAGCCCATATCGGATGGGTAACAGGCTGGATATATGAACTGTAACCACAAAGAAGAAACCCGGCCGCTACGACCAGATTTCCCGTCAGTGCAAGTCCTCGCACTGCATGTCCCAATATTTTCATTGAATTGAATTATTTTTTGCTGGCATCAAACAGACTTTTCTTCTCTTCTTCAGTCAGACTGCCATATCCCGATTTGCGCAACTTATCCAGAATGCGGTCTATCTCGTCCGAACGCTGCTTCTTACGGGTATTATAATCATAATCTTTTTGCTTGTCACTGTAATGTACGTTCATTTTCGGTTTCCGGGGAGCCGGTTTCCATTTCCCGCCCAGAAAATCGAATACGGCATTGATCCACTTCGTTACATCGTGTCCGCAGCTCAGACCGGAAGCAAACCACCATCCGGCCAGTGCGCCTCCCAGATGCGCAATATGTCCGCCGGCGTTTTCAGAGGTCATGAAAAGCAGATCAAGGGCCACCATAAACAAAGCCACATACTTCAAACGAACGGCACCAATAAACATAAACTGTACCGTATATTCAGGTTCACGGACAGCCGTCGCCACAACTATGGCCAGCACCGAAGCCGATGCACCCAGCAGGTAGGAAGAATATACGGCATCCGAGAAATAAGGAAATACATTATATGCCAGAATATACAGCAGCCCGCCGCACAATCCGCCCAGAATATACAGTCCCCGCAGATGACGGGCCGAAAAGAAATTCAGGAACAAACGGCCGAACCAGTACAGCCACAACATGTTGAACAGGAGATGAAATACACCTGCATGCATGAACATATAGGTCAGCAGCGACCAGGGCTGGCGGATAAATGCCTCAATCCATGCCGGCAGTTCCAGCCAGTTCAGCCAGGGAACAGGCGGCAGACGGAAAAGTATCAGTACAATGCCCGTCAGTGCAGTCAGGATAAACATTCCGACATTGATGTACAGCAACTGCGTGACAATGTCTCCCCGACGGAAATTTTCTTTCAGATTAGCTATAAAACTGTTGATTGCCATTCTTTTTCCTCCAATAGATAATCAGGATCAGTCCAAAGAGCATACCGCCCAGATGAGCAAAGTGAGCTACTCCGTCACCTCCGCCCAGTCCCAGGAACAACTCCAGTACAGCATAACCGATCACAAAATACTTCGCCTTGATCGGGAACGGCAGCGGGAAAATAAACATCTGGCTGTTGGGGAACAACATTCCGAACGCCAGCAGAATACCGTAAACGGCTCCTGAAGCTCCCACCGTCGTCATCATATTCAGGTATTCTTCCATCGGTATAATTCCTCCGGCAATTCCCAGATTGACGCTGTCATAATTGGACAAGGTAAAGGCGTATTCCAGATATTGCACCAGCTCCTGAATCAGACCGGCACCAATTCCGCAAAT
>ULXR01007510.1_pt1 | contig 15804 bp, 12 predicted proteins | sample 1961511 | NCBI WGS metagenome assembly ULXR01 (sample SAMEA4835844, study PRJEB28245) | human gut metagenome | biome: gut microbiome; material: fecal sample | place: Denmark | collected 2008 | reverse complement strand
CGGCTTGCCGCTGGCAGAAACCAGAATGATGTCGTCCACATACGGACGGTGCAGATCGATCTTTTCGTAGTTCTCCTTGGTATATGTTCCCGGTACGAAGCCCAGCTTCTTATACGGATTTTCAGTCATGAAACCGGCAGCTACCGATTTCTCAATTTCATTATAGAGTTCTTCTACCGAACCGATACAGATCTCCTCGCCTTCTTCACTTCTCCAGATAGGCAGCGGAGTACCCCAGTAACGTGAACGGCTCAGGTTCCAGTCATTCAGATTTTCCAGCCACTTTCCGAAACGTCCGGATCCGGTGGATTCAGGCTTCCAGTTGATGGTCTTGTTCAGTTCGATCATGCGTTCCTTCGCTGCAGTAGAACGGATGAACCAGCTATCCAGCGGATAATACAATACCGGTTTGTCCGTACGCCAGCAGTGAGGATAGTTGTGTACATGCTTTTCTGTCTTGAAGGCCAGGTTTTCCTGCTTCATCTTCATGCAGATATACACATCCAGTGACTCAGCAGCCTGTGCGGCCTTTTCGTCATATTTACCGTCAACGGTGAACTGTGGATCATAAGCATTCTTCACCCAACGGCCCTGATATTCCTTGTATTTTTCTACATCAACACATTCCTTGACAAAGTTCTCGTCCAGTTCATCCAGCAGATAGAACTTACCGGTCAGATCCACCATCGGGCGGGTTTCACCCTTCTTATTGATCATAAACAGAGAAGGAATGCCGGCAGCACGCGCCACATTGGCGTCATCTGCACCGAAGGTCGGCGCAATGTGTACGATACCCGTACCGTCTTCCGTAGTTACATAATCACCCGGAATCACACGGAATGCCTTGGCAGCAGCCTCACGCCATCCGCCGTCTTCGGTCACTTCCACCGGTTTTACCCACGGGAGCAACTGCTCGTATTCCATACCAACCAGATCTGTTCCCTTGTATTCGCCTACAACCTTGAACGGAATCAGCTTGTCACCCGGTTTGTAATCTTCCAGGGAAAGTTCTTCCGCTTTCTTATTGAAGTGCATGTAAAGCAAGGGCTTGGCCAGTACAACTGTCATTTTCTCGCCATTATAGGCATTATAAGTCTGTACAGCCACATACTCAATCTTCGGGCCGACACACAATGCTGTATTTGAAGGCAAAGTCCACGGAGTGGTTGTCCATGCCAGGAAATAAGGAGTACCCCACTGGGCCATTTCCGGTTTCGGATTCTTCATCTTGAACTGTCCCACAACGGTCAGGTCCTTCACGTCGCGGTAACATCCCGGCTGGTTCAATTCGTGAGAGCTCAGTCCGGTTCCGGCAGCCGGTGAATAAGGCTGAATGGTATATCCTTTATACAGCAGGCCTTTGCCGTAGAGCTGTTTCAGCAGCCACCACAAAGTCTCGATATAACGGTTGTCATAAGTGATATACGGATTGTCCAGATCAACCCAGTAACCCATCTTGTGAGTCAGGTCGGTCCACTCTTTCGTGAACTTCATCACATCGGTACGGCAGTGTCTGTTGTATTCTGCCACAGAAATGGTCTTACCGATATCTTCCTTGGTAATGCCCAAAGCTTTTTCCACACCCAGTTCCACCGGCAGTCCGTGTGTATCCCATCCTGCCTTACGTTTCACCTGGAATCCTTTCATGGTCTTGAAGCGGCAGAAGGTATCCTTAATCGTACGTGCCATCACGTGGTGAATGCCCGGCATACCATTTGCCGAAGGAGGACCTTCATAAAATACAAATGAAGGATGTCCCTCACGTTCTGTCATACTGCGGGAGAACACATCGTTCTCATCCCACTTCTTCAGCACTTCCTTGTTGATATCAGAAAGGTTCAGCTGCAAATATTCGGTAAACTTCTTACTCATTGTTGTATACTAATTTTATTTCTTTCCTTTTTATACAGGATACTCTGTCCCGTAATTTAGGCTGCAAATTTAATAAGAAAATAGACATACGGAAAAGTTTCGGCACAATAATCTGAAATTTACGGCATAATGTGCCGGAAGCGGGCATGCATTTTATCAGCTTCGAAAGAATGTTTTTCCGGCTCTGAAGGCCGGAATCAGAAAGTTTATCAGGACAAAACAATCGTTTCGACAGGTTGAAACAAGAGTTTCGACAGGACGAAAAAAAAGTATCGTCCTGATGAAACTAAAGTTTCGTCTGCATGAAACAAAAGTTTCTTCCAGTCGATACTAAAGTTTCATGCAGTCGATACAAGAGTTTCTTCCAGACGATACGGAACAATCTGCCATATATACAAGCCTTCATGGGCTTTTGAATCTGGCAAATACAGGTTGAGACGAGTTTCACAGCTATGCCTGAAGCGAGCGCAACGCCCGGCAAAGCTGATCGGGACAGGAAGTCGGACGGGAACCGCAACGAATACCTTCCAGCTTACGGATCACCTCATCAACCGGCATTCCCTTTACAAGAGCACAGATTCCCTGAAGATTTCCGTTGCATCCGCCTGTAAAACGTACCTCTTTCACAATACCGTTCTCCACCTCTGCTTCGATACGTTTGCTGCACGTTCCCTGAGTCGTAAAATCTATATTCATAAAGTTGTTCTGATGATTTCTATATGTAATAAAACTGCAGAGGCGTACAAAGAAAGTAAATTCCCTGCACACCTCTGATTCAACAATGAAAAACAAGTTATTCTTCTGAAGGACGCATGTTGGTATAAACGGTCTGGACATCATCGAATTCTTCCAGACGTTCAACCATCTTGTCGATAGTTTCACGCTGTTCATCCGTTACATCTTTCAGATCGTTCGGGATATAGGTGAAGTCACCACCGACATCCTCGAATCCACATTCTTCCAGATGTTTCTGGATAGCAGCATAGCTCTTCGGATCACCGTAGATAGTGATGGTACCTTCTTCCGGATCTTCATCGAATTCGTCTTCTACATTGTAGTCGATCAGATCAAGAATCAGTTCTTCCATATCCACTCCGTCTTTCTTCTTGAACGTAAACACACACTTGTGGTCGAACAAGAAAGCCAGTGAACCTGTTGTTCCCAGGTTACCACCGAACTTATTAAATACAGAACGGACATCAGCTACGGTACGTGTAGTATTGTCAGTCAGAGTATCTACAAACACAGCTACTCCGTGAGGACCGTATCCTTCGTAAGTCATGCCTTTGTAATCGCTCTGGTCCTTACCCATTGCGTTCTTGATAGCACGTTCAATGTTATCCTTCGGCATGTTTTCACGCTTACAAGTAGCGATAACCGAACGCAGAGTCGGGTTGTTTTCCGGTTCCGGACCGCCAGCCTTTACAGCAATAGCGATTTGTTTACCCAGACGGGTGAAGGTCTTAGCCATGTGACCCCATCTTTTCAGTTTTGTAGCTTTTCTATATTCAAACGCTCTTCCCATTGGATGATATTTTTAATTTATTTTTAATGAACTTACTTTTTACTATCTTGAACGAGCCTGCGATATTTCCAGAAAGTCACACCTGCAAAGGACAGACATAATCCTCCGCCCACAATAGCCAGTACATTTCTCCAGGTTTCATTCGAAGAGAAGTGAAAGAGTACCATTCCTGCCTGCAATGTCAGAAACAATTCGATGTAAAAGGCTGCCAGGTACCCCCTTTTGGCTTTAATATGGTGATCTGGTTTGATATCGTAGCGCATCGTTTTTTTGTTTTATCGAAGCACAGCTCCCAGTTTGTTCTGCAGGTTTCCGATCAGCTTCTGCATGAACTTGTCAATCTGCTTGTCGTTCAGCGTAGCATTTTCGTCCTGAAGCATGAAGCTGACTGCGTAACTCTTCTTGCCGGCCTCCAGATTCTTGCCTTCGTATACGTCGAACAATTCTACTGATTTCAGCAGCTTCTTATCGGTTTCGTAGGCAATCTTTTCGATTTCAGCAAACTGCACCTTCTTGTCAATCAACAGTGCCAGGTCACGTTTCACAGCCGGGAACTTGGAGATTTCCTTATAGCTTACCGCATTACCCTTGATGGCTTTCATCAGTTCCTTCCAGTTCAGGTCGGCATAATAAACCTCGTTGTCGATATCGAATGCCTTCTGAATCTTCTTGCAAACCACACCGAAGGTAGCCAGCAGCTTACCTCCGCGGGTATGTACAGAGATGGCAACCGAATAAATATCGTCAGTCAGGTTACCGAATACCAGTCCGCCGAAGTTCACGCCCAGACGGCGGAAGATGTTCAGCACGTATGCTTTCAGTTCATAAACCGAAGAATTTTCATCTGCATGCGCCCAGGAGTTGCTTACGCGTTTTCCGGTCAGCCACAAGCCCATGTGCAACTCTTCCGAATAAGCAGCCAGAACCTTTTCCGGATTCTTTTTCTCTGCATGGAAATGATAGCAGTTACCGAATTCAAAGAATTTCAGATCGGCATTCTTGCGGTTCGCATTGTGCTGAATGCTTTCCAGACCACCGAAGAGCAGAGTCGCACGCATTACGTTCAAGTCATTGCTCAGCGGGTTCATCAGACGAACCAGGTTTTCCGGCTTATAGGTTTCCAGCCCTTCATAATAAGCGGCAGCAGTAAGCGAATTGTTCAGGATTTCATTGAATCCGCAGCCAACCAGCTGTTCTGATACGATGTTCTGAAGTTTCACGGATTTATCAACTTCTCCCTTCACGCTCAATGAAGACTTCACGGAAGTCGGTATTTCCACATTATTATATCCATAGATACGGAGGATATCTTCCACCACATCACAAGGACGCTGTACATCCACACGAAAAGGAGGAACCAGCAGAGAGAGTCCTTCAGCCGCTTCTTCCACAATTTTCATCTCCAGACTGGAAACGATGCTCTTCACTGTTTCAGCAGGAATAACTTTTCCAATCAGAGAGTTTACATAATCATAAGAAAGCTCTACGGCAAAATCTGCAATCGGTGCAGGATAGTTATCCTTGATTTCCGAAGCAATCTCACCGCCAGCCAGTTCCTTCACCAGCAAAGCAGCTTCCTTCAGGGCATAAATGACGCCATTAGGATCAATACCTCTTTCGAAACGGAAAGAAGAGTCTGTGCTCAATCCATGACGACGGGCTGTCTTACGTACCCAGGTCGGATGGAAATAAGCACTTTCCAGGAAGACATCCTTGGTAGATTCTGTCGCTCCTGAATCCAGTCCGCCAAATACACCGGCAATACACATCGGTTCTTCTGCATTGCAGATCATCAGGTCGCGTTCAGACAAAGTGCGTTCAGCTTCATCCAGAGTCACAAATTTTGTTCCCTCAGCACAAGTCTTGACAACAATCTTGCCGCCCTTGATCTTGTCTGCATCAAAGCAGTGCATCGGCTGCCCGTATGCATGAAGGATATAATTTGTAATATCGACGATGTTATTGATAGGACGAACTCCGATCAGACGCAGTTTATTCTGCAGCCATTCGGGACTTTCCTTTACGGTTACGTTCTTAATGGTCACACCGGCATAACGGGGACATGCTTCCGTGTTCTCCACTTCCACAGCAATATCCATATCGTGATTGTCCACGCGGAAAGCATCCACTGACGGACGCTTCAGTTCAGCCTGACGGCCGTTCTGAATCAACCATGCATAAAGGTCACGGGCTACACCATAGTGTGAGCAGGCATCTGCACGGTTCGGTGTAATATCCACTTCCAGTACATAATCACTCTTGATCTGATAATAATCCTTTGCCAGTGTTCCAGGCACTACATCCTGGGGCAATACTATAATGCCTTCATGGCTTGTTCCGATGCCGATTTCATCCTCAGCGCAGATCATACCATTTGATTCTACGCCACGGAGTTTTGATTTCTTGATTGTGAAACATTCGTCACCGTCATAAAGTTTGGTACCCAGGGTAGCAACAACAACCTTCTGTCCGGCTGCCACATTTGCTGCACCACAAACAATCTGAACAGGTTCTCCCTGTCCCAGGTTCACGGTTGTAATGTGCATGTGATCCGAATTGGGATGGGGTTCACAAGTCAGTACCTCACCAATTACCAGTCCTTCCAGACCGCCTTTGATGGACTGAACTTCCTCCACTCCACCGGTCTCCAGACCAATTGAGGTCAATGCGGCTGCCACTTCATCAGGTGTCAAATCGAAATTGACATACTCTTTCAGCCAATTATAAGAGATATTCATATCGTATAGTTTTTATAAAATCTTTGGAATAATGCGCAAATTTAATACTTTTAAATTGAATATCGAATGCAAGAAATAAAAAATAAGGCATTCCATTTCAAAAAGGTACATCGGGAACCGGTGCACCGAAGGGGTTTTCCGGCTGAGGAGCCATGTCCATCAGAGGAGGAGGAACAAATCCCTGGCCTCCACCATTGTTCATCTTCGAGCGCAACACAGGAGCAGGACTCTCCTCGCCCGGCATCGGTACGATCATCTCGTCGTCCGGATTCTGGAAACGTGCAAACTCGCCACGGAAACGCAGAAGGACATCTCCCACCGCACCGTTACGGTGCTTGGCAATGATAATCTCAGCCATTCCGTGCAGGTCATTTCCCTTTTCATCCGTATAAATCTTATAATATTCCGGACGGTGAATGAAGCATACCATATCCGCATCCTGCTCGATGGCACCCGATTCACGCAAGTCGCTCAACTGAGGACGCTTTCCGTCAATACCTTCACGGCTTTCCACACCACGGTTCAACTGACTCAATGCCACGATAGGAATATTCAACTCCTTGGCGAGCCCCTTCAGTGAACGCGAAATGGTGCTGACCTCTTCCTGACGGCTTCCAAATGACATTCCGCTGGCATTCATCAGCTGAAGGTAGTCGATAATGATGATCTTTACGCCATGTTCACGTACCAGACGGCGAGCCTTTGTACGAAGTTCGAACACAGACAGAGAAGGCGTATCATCCACATAAAGCGGGGCGTCATACAGTTCCTTGATCTTGTAGTCCAGCTGTCCCCACTCATAGGGTGCAAGCTGACCGCTCTTGATCTTCTCACCCGGTATCTCACACACATTGACGATCAGACGGTTTACCAGCTGCACGTTGCTCATTTCAAGCGAGAACAGGGCAACCGGCACTTTGTTGTTTACCGCCATGTTCTTGGCCATGGAAAGAACGAAAGCAGTCTTACCCATCGCCGGACGGGCAGCTATAATAATAAGGTCGGAATTCTGCCAGCCGGATGTCATCTTGTCCAGCTGATGAAAACCGCTCGAAAGACCGCTCAAACCGTCTGTTCGGGCAGCCGCTTTCTGCAGCATCTCGTAAGCTTCCTGAATGACCGGATTAATCTGCGTATAATCCTTCTTCATGTTCTGCTGCGAGATTTCAAACAGCTTACCTTCTGCCTCCTGCATCAGGTCGTCCACATCCTGCGTCTCATCGAACGCTTTGGTCTGGATGTTACTGGTGAATGAAATCAGCTCACGGGCCAGGAACTTCTGCGCAATAATCCGCGCATGATATTCAATGTGAGCCGAAGAAGCCACCTTACCACTCAGCTGAGTGATGTAAAAAGGTCCTCCCACTTCATCCAGATCTCCCCGGGAACGGAGCTGTTCTGTCACAGTCAGAATATCAACCGGCTTTTGGCGAATGGCCAGATCGGTAATGGCTGCATAAATCAACTGATGACGATGTTCATAGAAAGACTCCGGGCGAAGTATTTCACTCACCAGGGAATAAGCATCCTTTTCAATCATCAATGCACCCAGCACCGCCTCCTCGAGTTCCGGAGCCTGAGGCTGCAAATGTCCATATTCGTCCACCGGCTTAGTCTTTGCCGCTTTGGGGACACGCGTTGTTCTTTTCGTCTCTGCCATTCGTTATCTTCTTTTTTGTGGGGCACAAAGATAATATTTTCTTTGTACACCTGATCTGCAAGGCTCAAAAATCTCCGCAAATCACCCTCCGGCAGGGTCCGGCAATCCCCTGTTATCGCACTGGAATTCTGCGGCTCCGTCCCTGCCGAGAGCCCGCAGGGGATGGAGGGAGCATAAAAATTCCTTTCGGAAGACCTGCATTTTTCAAAACTTTCCATTACATTTGTGAAAAATAAAAAAAGAACCTGCCATGATAACATTTCCAAATGCAAAAATAAATTTAGGACTGAATATCGTAGAACGCCGTCCTGACGGTTACCATAATCTGGAAACCATCTTTTATCCGATCAAACTGCAAGACGCACTCGAGGTGAATCGTCTCGAGCATGCCGAAGTACCTTATAAGCTACGCGTAAGCGGTGCCAACCTGCACGGAAGCCCGGAAGACAATCTGGTGGTAAAGGCACTCAACCTGCTCAGGCAGCATCACTCCGGAATTCTGCCGGTAGATATTCACCTGTTCAAGCATATCCCGACCGAAGCCGGTTTGGGAGGAGGTTCTGCCGACTGTGCCTTCATGATCAAGCTGCTGAATGAAAAATTCCGGTTAGGGCTGAGTGTAAAGGAGATGGAACAATATGCAGCCCAGCTGGGTGCAGACTGTCCGTTCTTCATCCAGAATCAGCCAGTCTTCGCTTCCGGCACAGGAAACATTTTCGAACCGATTGAACTTACACTGAAAGGATATCATCTCGTACTGGTAAAACCGGATACTCCGATCTCAACGAAAGAAGCATTCTCAAACATTCATCCCAAGCATCCGGAAGTTTCTCTGAAAGAAATTGCCACCCAGCCCATCGAAAACTGGAAAGGCCTGATGAAGAATGATTTCGAAGAAAGTATTTTCCCCTGCCATCCTGAAATAGCAGCCATCAAGGACAAGCTTTATGATCTGGGAGCTGTTTATGCCTCCATGACCGGATCAGGCTCTGCCGTTTACGGTATATTCAAACAACCGGTTGAGAACGTGGACGAAAAATTCTCCGGCTATTTCTGCCGTCAGCGGGAAATGGATTAAGTCATGAACAAACTGTCCTCTGACTCTTATCTTCACCCTTTACCCGGACAAGCAATCGGAATTCCATTGCCTGTCCGTTTCACCTATCCTTTTCATTACACTCCCCATCCGCTCGTCCGGCTGGCAGCCGAAGAGGTACTTCACTACCTGAGTACCCGCAATGACTGGCAGGAGGAACTACAACAGGGGAAAATGTTCGGAGTACTGATCGTACAGCAGGCAGACGGAAGCTGCGGATATCTAGCCGCCTTTTCCGGCAATCTGGCCGGAAGCAACCTGCATCCATTCTTTGTACCTCCTGTATACGACCTGTTGCAGCCGGATGGTTTCTTCCGGATAGAAGAAGCAAATATCTCAGCCATTAACCGACAGATCCGGAAACTGGAAGGTTCTCCGGAATATCAATCCTGTGAAGCCGCCCTTCGGAATGCCCGGAACAGCGCCGGACAGGAACTGGAACGTGCCCGACAAGAACTGAAGAATGCCAGAGCACTCCGGGAAGCCAGGCGCAGAGAACCTCTCACTCCGGAAGAACAGGAAGCGCTGATCCGGGAAAGCCAGTTCCAGAAAGCCGAATACAAGCGTCTGGAAAAACGGCTCAAAGACCAGCTGCTGCATCTGCAGGAGAAGGCAGACCAATATCGCGAGCGGCTGGAACAGATGAAACAGGAGCGCAAATCCCGTTCTGCCCGTCTGCAAAAAGAACTGTTCGGACAGTTTCACATACTCAATGCCCGGGGAGAATCGAAAGATCTCTGTGAACTGTTCCGCGACACTCCTCAGGGTACTCCACCCGCAGGTACCGGTGAATGCGCCTTACCCAAACTGCTGCAATATGCCTACCTTCACCAGCTGAAACCGCTGGCTATGGGAGAATTCTGGTGGGGCAACTCTCCGAAAAACGAGATACGCCGTCACGGACATTTTTATCCTTCCTGCAGCGGAAAGTGTGCCCCCATCCTGAAACACATGCTGATCGGTCTGGAAGTCGATCCCAATCCACTGGTAGAAAACCGTCACCACGATACTCCTCTGGAAATAATCTACGAAGATCCCTGGATCGTCGTGGTAAACAAACCTGCCGGTATGCTTTCTGTTCCCGGGAAAAACGGTCTGGATTCCGTCCTGCAACGATTGCAGGAACTTTATCCCGAGAGTGACAGCCCGCTGCTGGTTCACCGCCTGGACATGGATACTTCCGGTCTTCTGCTGGCCGCAAAAGACAAAAACATACATCAATGTCTGCAAGCCCTCTTTGAAACCCGCCAGATCCGAAAGCGATACACAGCCCTCCTGCAGGGCACTCCCCGTCAGGACGAAGGAACCATCGACCTTCCTCTCTGTCCGGATTTCTCCGACCGTCCCCGACAACAGGTCAACTGGGAGCTGGGAAAGAAAGCGGTTACCCGTTTCCGTGTGGAAGAAAGATCAGGCGGAACAACCCGTGTAAGCTTCTGGCCACTCACCGGACGGACTCATCAGTTACGCGTGCACGCCGCCCATCCCGAAGGACTGGATAGTCCGATACTGGGAGATCCATTGTATGGAAATCAGACCGACCGCCTTTACCTGCATGCCGCCGAACTGGAATTCACCCACCCCGTTACGGGCGAAACCATCCACCTTTGCAAGGAGGCTCCCTTTTAACGGGAGATAAGTAAACAGGAGCATAAACGCTAAAGAATGTTATTCCCGCTAAACCATCCCGGCCGGAAGTTGTCTTAACGGAAAAGAGCGCGCTAGAAGTATAAATGTATTTTTAAAATTGAAATGACAATGAAAACAAACCGCTTATTTATTACCGTAATGATGGCAGCTATCTTCAGCTGCGGAAACATGTTGGCACAAAACGCACAGGCTCCGAACCAGAAAAAGGAACTCACTCCTGAACAACGTCAGGAAATGCAGATCAACCGGATGCAGAAATCTCTGATGCTGGACGATGAAACGGCTGCGAAGTTTGCTCCTCTGTATAAAGAATATCTGGAAGCCCTCAAAGCTTGCCGTACGGAAATGAAACAGGAGAAGCCTCAACAGCGCAAAGCGGAACGGACAGACGCTGAAATCAAAAAGCAACTGGAAGAACGGCTGGCCAAACAGAAGAAAGTGGTAGAAACCAAACAAACGTATCTGGCCAAGTTCGAAAAGATTCTGAATGTCCGCCAGTTGGAGAAATTATTTGCTGCACCTCGTCACAACAAACATATGCAGGCCGGTCCCTGTGCACCCCAGTGCAATAAAAAGCCGATGCGCGGAAACGGATGTCCTCTCCAGCATCAGCCGGGCGAATACTGTCCAAGATAAGATTTTCATAACAATTCATTTCAAGCAGGCAGGAAACATTGTTTTCCTGTCTGCTTTTTTTATTGAATAAAGCCCTAACGATAATTCAACAAAGCCGTAGCCTGACAGCTTTTATCTACACTGAACCGGATCCATCTGGACTGGAAACCATCAGGGAATTGATAAGTAAATATTTCTCCAGGCTTTACATCATACTTGGCATAAGTCATCCATTTACCATTACCTGTAGGGTCAACCTCAACTGTGAACTTAACAGTTTCAGAAGATTTATGAGACAGTTTCATTTCCTTTCTGTCATAGAATGCTATCAAATAAGGATCAGACAGTTCGTTGGAAGCGACCTGAGTGTCATTCCATGGACCGCCATGACCAACCGGTTTTCCCAGTTCCCATAAATCATCTATCGCTCCTGCCCAGACTGCGGCCTTGCCGTCTTCAGAAACGATAATATGAGGATTCTTTTTACCTTCTTCCGGATCTACTCCTGTAAGAATCATCATACCCCTGTAGGAGGCATAGTCATTGATCTTATAATTATGTGTAGCAACAGGACGGATCTTGGCGTAACCATCGGCATTTTCTGCAGGTAATTCATAGAATGTTCCCATACAGCTGAACAAATCTCTTTCCGTCACTACTTCCCTGCAAATTCTAAGGGCATTCTGATCCATCAGTCCAGTATATGCTTCGTCTCCCAACGGCAATCTCCATCTGCGGCCTTTATCATCAACAACGAGGACTGAAGAGGATTCCACTGTCACAACCTTGGAAGGGATGGCACATTTCTCCACAATAAAATCTCTTGATTCCGGATCGTCTTTTCTTACAAGCTTCAAGGTATCATTCATTTCATAATATCCGCATTCAACAACTTTTCCATCCTTCTGTTGAGTAGATACAATTCCCAGTGCACGTCTGTTGTTGCCAAATGAATACAACAATCCTCCTATTGAATGGTTACAGTCCAGTTCAGCAAGCCCCTCAAATATCTCATCTGATGTTGTACTTCTTTCGTCACTGTCTGTATATGTAAAACTGACAGTAGCCAGAGTCGGAACATCGGTTTTAACTCTTATCCATTCTCCCAGCGCTTCCTTGTCAAACAGTATATGGACAGATTCTCCAGCTTCCACCTTGATTTCTCTCAAAGGAGTCCACTGATTATTGCCTTTTTTATCCACTTCAAAAGCAAATGATACAGAATGAGAAGAGTCATTCTTAACCCAGGCCATACGATAATCCCAGCCGCTGAACAGGAAGGGTTCAGAATATTCCCCTGCCTTTACCGGATCTTTATCCCAAACAGAACCAGTTGCAGTGGCAGGACCCAACTCATCGGGCTTGGTCAAAGACGTAAACCATAAATTAGAATTTGACTGACCGGGACCAGGGAAATTTGCCTTAGCTTTTCTTGCGTTCAGGAATCCTTTCAGCGCAGAATCATCACAACCAAAAACAAGTCTGTCATTCCAGCGGGTAAAGTCACCGATAACTTTCAGATAAGCAGACCGTGGACGTATGCCCGCACTGGAATCAGCCGTGAAATCAGCAGGGAACTTCCAGAACATACCATGCATAGTCATCAGATAATCCGGATGCGCTTCTGTTCCTACATTTCTGATTCGCGGCCATTCAGTGTTCCATCCATGGGCTCCGTCATAGCTGTGACTGGATTTCGGTAAGCGGAAGAAAGTCCATCCCTTCTTTGCGTCACGTACTCCCAATATAACAGACTTATAATCCCAGCCTGTTGCCCAGACAGGATCGGTTTCTGGATTTGTATTTCCATAGATTCCACCGGGACCTGTCACTTCCACAAACTGATTACGACGCACGACTTTCCAATCCTTGCCGTCCCATTCAGCCAATACAACGGCTTCTATATCAAACTTAGAAAGAGCTTCGTTGGAACCCTCTCCATTATTCGTAAAAACCAATACCCCTTGTCCTGAATACAATTCTTTACCGTGTACTCCCGGAAGCATTGCTCCAATAGGACCATACTCTTTACTGCTTTTTTCCTTCTTCGTGAAATTTGCATCTTCATAGATTTCACGAACAGCCAGCGTATGAACGTCCACCTCATAAAGTCCCTCTTCCATTGTTCCATAATAGATCTTGTCAGACGGATCTGTCAGATGACGTGCATTTCCGGTATGGCGTCCAGGCATAACATTATAAGGTATAGAACGTACGTTCCCTAAAGAATCGATGGCATAAGGACCGATGAACAACTGCCCGCTTTCTTTATGAATCATACGGTTAGCCGGAGTTCCTCCCAAACTCTCCGGACGCACAATCTGCTTTAAATCCGGAGTTATTTCATACAATTTATCAGATGATCCTTCAGGAAGATGCGGACCATAAGTAATAACCCACAATCTGTCAGCCCACGGAACTACAGCGCCTGTACCACATTCACCTTCATTATTATAATAAGCCAGTTTAGGATAAATCCCGGATAAAGAATCCGGTATCGTTTTAACCTCTTGTGAAGAAGAGCACCCCAGCAAGCTTAATACAGAAAATGCTCAAAATAAATTATTATATTTCATCATTCGTCTCCCATTCAAAATGGGTTCGTTTAAAAGTTAATAAATGCTGCTATGTGTATATATAGCACCTCTGCCCCAAAGAAGTGCCCGGAATTTAATAAGATAACAATGAAAAACAGGAAACAAGAGAGTCATCCCTTATTTCCTGTTTATATGATCCTTAAGACTTACGGTAGAAGAGAAGCAATGTATGCTTTCATTTCAGGTACAGCTTTCTTCGCTTCCTGATAGAGTTTATACTGAGCCAGTGTACGTACGTAATTATGTTCAGGATATTTGATCTGATAGTAAGTATCCCCGTTGATATAATCAGCCAAGAAACGTACAGCCTGCATGTAAGGGAACAAAGTCACTGCATACGGCAACAGCTCGATTTCCTGAGGAGTCAGGAAGCTCTTTGCAGATTCGATATAACCTTTTGCAAACGGCTTGAACACTTCGATATTGAAGTTTACTTTTGTCAGATCCGGTTCATCTTCCTGAGCTGTATTGGCAGCAGAACGGAGGAAATCACCGAAATCAGAGAATACAAAGCTAGGCATTACGGTATCCAGGTCGATCACACAAAGTACGTTGCCTTTGTCATCAAACAGCATGTTGCTAACTTTGGTATCGCAGTGGCAGATACGTTTCGGCAACTTGCCTTCACGATACAAGCGCTCTGCACAACACATTTCGTCTGCATCTTTTTCAATGTCTGCAACCAGTCCGCCAACTTTTTCCATACGGCCTGTCTTGTCGGCTGCAACAGCCTCACGCAACTGTTTCATACGGAACTCCATGTTATGGAAGTCAGGAATAGTTTCACCCAGCTTTTCCGGCAGGTCGGCCAGCATCGCTTCAAATTCACCGAACTTCAATCCTACCAGATAAGAAGATTCAGGAGTTACAGCATCCAGCGTTTGTGAACCCGGAATAAAGACGCACATACGCCAGTATTTCTCTCCGTCAAAATAATAAGTCTTTCCTTCTGCAGTCTTGGCAAAACGCAACACCTTGCGGTCGATATCGTCTTCACCGGCAGTTTCCAGTTTCTTGCGGATATGAGCTGTTACAGCTTCAATGTTATGCTGAAGCATTTCTACATCCGTAAAAATATTATGATTGATACACTGCAAAATATAATCGGCAGCAGCCTTATCTGCGGTTCTTACCAAATAGGTTTGGTTGATAAGTCCCGATGTTAACGGTTTGATACTCTCGACTTCCCCGACTTCTGGGAACTTCAGAACGATCTGATTCATTGAATCCATAGTATTCTAATTATTTTAAGTTTTATGATTATTTCTGCAAAGATAGAAAAGAATTCAATTATTCCCATGTATCGGCAGATTTTTATTTGCGCAGAGGCTCACAGCCCTTTCCGCAGGCTCCAATATTCTCAAGATTTTGCGAAAAAGGTTTTTTTTGCTATTTTTGCACGCCAAATATCTTTTTTACTAACATTTTATTCTATAAAAGGCAAATGAATAACACTAAAAGGCATCCTAAAGGATTATATCTGCTGTTCGTTACCGAAATGTGGGAGCGCTTCAGCTATTATGGAATGCGGGCTTTGTTCATGCTTTACATGGTACAGGCCCTGCTGTTTGATAAAGAAACAGCATCACAGGTATACGGAAGTTACACCGGACTGGTTTATCTGACACCGCTCATCGGCGGCTACATTGCCGACCGCTACTGGGGTAACCGTCGCTCCATCGTAACCGGTGCACTGACAATGGCTCTCGGACAGTTCCTTTTGTTTCTGAGTGCCTGTTATTACCAGCAGGCAGAACTGGCAAAATATCTGATGTTCTGCGGACTGGGACTGCTTATTTTGGGTAACGGATTCTTCAAGCCAAACATTTCGACCATGGTCGGACGGCTTTACCGGGAAGACGATAACCGTAAAGACTCTGCTTTCACCATCTTCTATATGGGTGTGAATGTAGGCTCTACCCTCGCCCCGCTGGTATGCGGACTGCTGGGAAACACCGGACATCCGGAAGACTTCAAATGGGGATTTCTCGCAGCGTGTATCGGTATGCTGCTGGGAGCAACTGTATTCCAGCTGTTCAAAAACAAATACA
>ULXR01037046.1_pt1 | contig 15929 bp, 9 predicted proteins | sample 1961511 | NCBI WGS metagenome assembly ULXR01 (sample SAMEA4835844, study PRJEB28245) | human gut metagenome | biome: gut microbiome; material: fecal sample | place: Denmark | collected 2008 | reverse complement strand
ACAGTGCCACCAACGTTATTAACCGCAGTATTATTATAATATTGTTCTGTAGCCCATATGTTCATTTGTGGATTCGTTAGATTAAATACTTCTTTATTCATAGTTTCGTCTATTTCTCCTTTTATATGTACAAGTTTGGTTGAAAAAGAATTATAATTATTTTTCAACATTTAAATTCTTCATTTCCTCATGTCGTTTAATCTTTTGTGTAGTAGTCTTTATTAAAGGTTCATCAGTTACAGTAAATTCCTTAATATATTTATAAACTGGTAAGTTAGATTTATTTAATGTTTTTATTTCTGGTTCGATTAAATCATGTATTTCTTCTCCTGAAAGATTTTTTAGTAATTGATTATCTTTTGAATACACAATTTTTGCACATACTTTATCATTGTGCTCATAAACCATGCTTTCCTCAACGTAATCTAATTTGTTTATTAGAGCTTCAATCTCTTCTGGGAAAACTTTTTTCCCATTGCTTAAAACAATTAAATCTTTAATTCTGCCAGATATAAACAAACAACCATCTTTGCCAAATCTTCCTAAATCACCAGTGCAAAACCATCCATCCTTAAAGGCTTTTTTATTGGCTTCTGGATTATTATAATATCCAAGCATTACATTAGGACCTTTTACCAAAATTTCACCTGTTCCAGTCTCGTCAGGGTTATCTATTTTAACTTCTTCATTATATAAAGGAAAACCAGAAGAGCCCTTCTCACTATGATAAATGTCATTTTCACATGCAATAACAGGAGAAGTTTCTGTTAATCCGTAGCCCTGTATCATAACAATGCCAATAGTATTAAATAAATGTATAACCTTTTTATCTGATGATGCAGAACCATAAATTATGGTTCTCATGTTTCCACCAAGATTGTCTAAAATGTCTTTGAAAAACTTTCTGCGTAAATCTATGTGAAAAAACAAAAGAAAGTTAGAAATTGCAGACAATATCTTGAAAGGAATATATTTTCCAGATTTTTTTATTCCTCTCATAATTTGTTTGTACATAATTTCCAAAACAGCAGGTACGCATACTAAACCACTAATCTTGTATTCTACTAAATTTTTTCCAATATCTTTGATGCTATCTGCAAAGCAAAGTCTAAAACCAATAAAATAGCAGAATAAGAAACTTGCAAGGCATGCCAATGTATGGTGTAATGGTAAAAATACCAAAATACTATCATCTGGGTGGTATTTTATTAATGTTGTCATGGCAGATAAATTAGAGCAAATATTGCCCTGCGAAAGCATTACTGCCTTAGGATTGCTTGTAGTACCAGAAGTATAAATTAAAATAGACATAGCATTTACGTCAATACTAATATTTTCATACTTTGACATTTTATCTTCTATTAATTTCTTGCCCTTTTCTACTAACTTAGAATAGGAAAGAATATTATCTTCATCATTTATGCTATCCATGCAAATAAGATATTTTAGTGCTGAGCCTTCTTGCTTGCAGATTTCTTGAACCCATTTAGTATATTTTTTATCAAAAATAATAGCATCAACCTTACTTTCAATCAGAAGTCTTTGAAGCTCAATTTCTGGAAGCAGATGGTCAAGAGGAACTACCACATTATTAGATGTAGAAATTGCAAAGTAACTGCAACACCACTCATATCTATCTTGCGAGATTAATGCAATCTTTTTATTTTCTAGCCCTAAATCAAGCAGGGCAGACCCCAGCTCTTTAATATTATTTTCGAATTCTATAAACGAAATATCGTGTAAATTCTTATTAGAGTCCTTTATAGTAAAAGCTGTTCTATCGCCGTAGTTTGTAGCACAATAAGATACTAATTCTCTAAAACTATGAACGGTTTTTTCATTATATATTTTATTTTTATTCACTTAAATCACCTACGGTCACATTTTACCATTGTAGAGATGATTTTGCAATAAAAAAGTTGTAATTCCGTAGAAAAAAATCGACATTATTAGTAATAAAAAATTGTGATTTTCAAAATTGCATGAAACACAGCCCCAAATAACAAGTGTGCAATAATACATTTTGTAAACAACAAAATTAAATCAAATGAAGATGATTTGAATAAAACGAAACGCAATGGTAATAATAAGAAAAAATGGATATTGGAGGAATTAGTTTGAGAGAATATAGAGGGCAGAAAATAATTAAAAGTTTAGAAACTATTGCAATAATAATATTAATAATTTCATTTGTGGCATTAGCATATTGCGTGTACATATCCTTCACAACAGAAAAAAATTATGCAAGTGATTACACTGCAGAGCCGACGTCTGTATCTAATAAAACAGAAGAAAAAGATATTTCTACATTGATAGAAAACGTAAATAATGCTGTTGTAGGAATCTCTAAAATTGCCAATAAAGGGACTACAATTTTCTTACAAGATGGTGTAAGAAACTTAGGCTTGGGAACAGGCTTTATAGTTTCAAAGGATGGATATATTGTTACAAATCAACATGTGTCAGGAGAGAAAAATAGTACATGCTATGTAACTTTAGAAAATGGAAAAAATTATAAAGCAAATGTAGTATGGTCAGACACAGATTTAGATTTAAGCATAATAAAAATAAATGTAAAGGATTTGGATTACTTACATTTAGGAGATTCAGATAAAATAAAAGTTGCAGAACAAGTCTATGCAATAGGAAACCCAATAGGTTTCGAATTTCAAAGGACCGTAACATCTGGAATAATAAGTGGATTAAATAGAACAATTAAAATAGAAGAAGATAATAAAACATCATACATGGAAGATTTAATACAAACAGATGCAACAATAAATCCAGGAAATAGTGGAGGCCCATTAATTAATATAAATGGGGAAGTCTTAGGAATAAACTCTGTAAAAATTACATCAGCAGAAGGGATTGGTTTTTCTATACCAATAAATATAATAAAACCAATTATAGAAAAATTAACGAGTACAGGCGAATGTATAACACCCTCATTGGGGGTATTTGCATATGATAAAAACATTGTACCATATATAAATCAAGAACTTGACCAAAATATTAAATTAGATAAAGGCATATATATAGCAGACGTAACAAAAAATTCACCAGCAGAAAAAGTAGGAGTAAAAAGGGGTGACATATTGCTAGAAATAGACGGGATAGAGCTAGAAAAGATGTCTGAACTTAGAACATATATATATGGAAAAAATGTGGGAGAAAAAGTAAACATAAAACTTGTTAGAAGCAATAAAGAATATCAAATATCAGTAACTCTTGCAAAAAAATAAAAACCTGCCGAAAGGCAGGAACCGTACACGGTTTTTGGGAAAAACTTAAGTGGAAGTAATTTTGAATGCATCGGCCAAAAAGTAGCTAGGAAAATCGCTGAGTTTTACTATGTTATACTTACCGAGCTTCCATTCATCTTCCACGATGTAGGCTCTACCAAATTCCAATTCAATATTGGGATTGTGACAAAACCATACCTGAGGAACATTCTTGTTGACAAACTTTGCCCACTTAATTTTTTTCGCCATGGTAATGCCTCCTTTGATTGTAGTAAGGCGAAATTCTCTAAAAAGAATTTCTAGAAAAACCATACTATTATTTTAACACGAAAAGAAATTAATAGCAATAAAAAACAAGAAAAATACTTTACATAAAAATGAAAAGATGGGAAATAAATAAAATTTAATATAAAATATCAAAAAAACATTGCAAAAAAATAAAATCTGTGATATATTAAATAAGTACTTTTTAAAAGGTACTTATTTCGAGGTGTAGCGCAGTTGGTAGCGCGCGTGGTTTGGGACCATGAGGTCGCAGGTTCGATCCCTGTCACCTCGACCATATTTTAAAATATATAATGAGGAAGTCCAACCTTAAATTGGGACATTAAACGAGGATACTTTGGATAAACTTCCAAATACATCCTTGTTTTTTATTATATTTTATAATAAAGTCTAATAAAAAGGATGAATTAAGATGGAGATGTTACAATTTATTTTAAATAATAAAGATTACTTAGAAGATTTAATTACAAGAAGCACGTATCATTCAAATGCCATTGAAGGAAGTACACTTACCTATGCCGAAACTTATGCTATACTTTATAATGATAATAGCTTTAAAATAGAAGGAAAAGAACCTAGAGAAATATATGAAGCTATTAACCATAAAAAGGCTTTAGAATTAGTTTTTAAGAATTTACAAGATAATGAAGTATTTGATGAAAGATTCATTAAAATATTAAATGAATCTATAAATAGAGATATTAAAGATACAGAAGGTTATAGAACTGTACAAGTATTTATTCAAGGTAGTGAACATATTCCGCCTGAACCTGAAAAAGTACCAAATTTGATGATGTATTATATATACAATTATAATCACGACGAGCAAGATATATTTACTAAAATTGCTAGATATCATATCGAATTTGAAAGGATACACCCTTTTGAAGATGGAAATGGAAGAACTGGCAGATTACTTATAAATTATGAATTGTTAAAAAATAATTTGCCACCTGTTGTTATAGCAAAAGAAGATAGAGTAAAGTATTTTGAATTTTTAAGAAATAATGATAGTAATGGCTTTGCTGAATGGTTGAAAGAATTATCTACTAGAGAAGAAGAAAGAATGAAATGGTTTGGATATAAATTCTTATAATATTTTTATCCATATTAAAAAAGTACCCAACCAGTATAACGCAATTATGTTAAGTTACAAATGCTTTTTAGAAAATAAAATATAGTCTAATATAAAAAAATACCAGCCTAAATATTAAATTTAAGCTGGTATTTATAGTTTAACGGAAACCACCGCCTCCGCCACCACCTCCGAAGGAACCTCCTCCTCCTCCTCCAGAAGAGAATCCTCCACCACCGGAACTGTAACTTTCGGCTCTTGATTTTGCACTATTTGCTTGAGTAATTCCATGGCTTGCACATGTATTAATAAAAATAATATTATCATATGAATAAAATGCTGACTGTGCAACAACGTCAGGATATAAATCTTTGAATTGTTTAGCCACTTTTTTAGCTATTCCCATCATCTGAGCATATATTAAATAATCTTCAAATAAATTAACTTCAATTGCTGTTCTTTCGGCTATAAGTGTATAATCAAGCAAAAATTTCTTTAAACCTGCAAGCTCAAGCGCTTGTTGGTTTAAATCTTCTGTTACAGAATGTTTTTTATATTTAAAAAATTTAAATGCTTTTTCTTCTGAAACTGTAATAAGTCCTTCTGCAATCAGCTTATTTTCTTCTTCATCAATTAATTTGTCAAACCAAGAAAGAATCTTAGTATAATTGCTACTGCACCATTTTTCAAATTCTCTACTTTCAAGTATGCCATCACCGCTGGCACTCAAAAGCATATTAAATAACTTTTTCTCAGTTGAATCCTCAAAAGAGGACAAATCCACTTTATTTAAAATAATAACAGTACCTTCCTTTTTGAAAATTTTACCCGTTTGTGCTGTGTCAATTCTAATTTTACATTCTTTTAGCCATTTTAAAATAATAGCTCCTAAAATGTCCGTCTGGTTTTTAATAATTTTATATTTATAACCAATGTAATAAGCTTTATATAAATCATTATCACAGGGAATATCCCTAAAATAAGGAATCTCTTTTGGCAATTTTGCTCCTGCAAGATTTGAACTAATACTTGAAAAAGCAATAGCAAAAATAACAATTAAAATTGGCAAAAGTGTAAAAAATAGTGAAAAAAGAGTTGTACCAATTCCAAAGACTATAGACATAGTTGAACTTCCATAATTTGTAGGACTAGCAGAATATTGTGTAGATCCTTCATTTGCCATGTCTAAATAGTAATCGAAGTTTTTATTAATTTTGTTTTTGCAATTAAATGTTTCTGACGGAAATTGAACTAAAATTGTCATGTATTCATCAGTAGTTAGAGAACCATCAGACTGCATTTCAATATATCCATCATACACATAGGCTGTGCCACCGTAATTACCATAGCCCCAAACACCAACAGAATTATCAATAGGATTATTAGCATGAATTTTGATGTAGGCATTACCAATACTATTTGAAAAATTGTATGGAATTAAAGTCCAATAAACCATTTGGGAATCAGTTAAATCTGATACAAAATTAGAAATAGAATACTTAATTGTATAGGTGTGAGAACCATATGTGCTAATCCCCCAACAAAGTTCTACACCGTTAGAAATAGTATTAATACCACACTTGTATGCCTTACTCCCTAAAGTTCCTGAAGTATTCCAAGAAGATAGAGTCGCATAACTCTGACCATTTTCTGAAACGGATAAATTAGAAATTTTAGAATTTCCTATATTGTGGTAAGGATGATAAACCTCTGTACCTTGATTCATTTTACAATTCCATATTTCTGTAACTTGCGCATCTCCGTTATCATCAATAAAAATGTCCATAGAAATTTTATTGATAGTATTGGCTTTCGCACAATTGCATAAAGATAAAAAAGTAAAAACGAATAAAAACATAAAAAATATTTTTAATTCTTTACTCATGAAAACCCCCTAATATTTAAATTTATTCAATTATTCCATACTGATACAAAATTATCAACATAAAATTAAAAAAAGTCTTGAAAAATATAAAAAAAGCAAGTATAATAATTTACGTAAATAAAAAATGCGATTGTAGCTTAGCTGGATAGAGTACTTGGCTACGAACCAAGGGGTCGGGGGTTCGAATCCCTCCAGTCGCACCATAAAGTAGCAGTGCTTAGATAACTGCTATTTTTGTTATTTAAAAGTATTTTGTTGGGATTCGAAAAGGAAGAACAGAAAAACGTCCAGTGGACGTTTTTCCTGACGCGGCTCGACGAATCCCTCCAGTCGCACCATAAAGTAGCAGTGCTTAGATAACTGCTATTTTTGTTATTTAAAAGTATTTTGTTGGAATTCGAAAAGGAAGAACAGAAAAACGTCCAGTGGACGTTTTTCCTGACGTGGCTCGACGAATCCCTCCAGTTGCACCATAAAGTAGCAGTATTTAGATAACTGCTATTTTTTTGTTGTTTAAAAACACTTTGTTGGGATTCGAAAAGGAAGACTTTTTGTAAAAAATATTTATAAAACATGAGTAAATTTTGTTGAAAAATAGATGTTAAATGTGTTATTATTAACATAATAGTGATTAGTAAAAAAACAATTTAAATTTATAGGAGATATTAAATGGATGACCAATCAAACAAACAGATACAAAAAGTGAAAAAAGTAGTAAAAAAAGCAATTATTGCCGCATTAAGGCCAATAATAATTATTTTTGCTATTATATGTATAATTGTAGCTTTTATTTGTTCGGCTATGTATGTAATTACATTAGATACGGCTACACTTAAAGATGGCAGTTGGGATAATGTTCCATATGCAAGTGATCAGTATAGTAATAATGTAACAATAGACGAAAATGGAATAGCGTCAACAGATATGAGTGCGCAAGAAGTATGGGACAAACTTATAGAGAACAATAGCAATATTAAAGAGTACATAAAAGAATCCTCAACATTTAAAAAACTATTAAATGCTGAAATGGTAACTAATTTCCTAGATACAAGAAAGGATCCAGATGCAGAAATAGATTGGGATTCATTAAATCAAGATACTAATTCAAAAGAAGTACAAGGAATAATTAAACTAAAAAGAGCAACTGCCGAAGGCAAAACAATAACAATGGTTTATACCGACCCAGATACTTTCCAAAGCTACATAGATGAGTATAATGCAACAGGTTCAGAGACAGCAAAACAGCAAGCTTTAAAACACTTTACAATAGAAAGAGGATATATTGCATCAAACTTCGGTAATGGTGCTTCAATTACTGCGGGTACGAGCGTTGAGCTACCATCAGGTATAGGAGCTGTACATTCATATATGGGCTGGCAAACAATAACAAGTACAACTTCAAACCAATATAAGTTAATGCAGCAATCTGGAATGAATTTTGACGAAGAAGGGTTTGGAAGAATAAACGGAAGATATGTAATTGCTTGTACATCAACATATGGAAATGTGGGAGACTATGTAGATTTTTATCAAGAAGATGGAAGCGTAATACAATGTATTATAGGAGATATAAAAAACCAAAATGATACAGGTTGCAATGAGTGGGGACATAGCAACGGGCAAAATGTTATAGAATTTGTTGTAGATAAAAATTCATGGTATAGCACAGAAAAGGGAGGAAATGCAAGTAATATGCACATAAATCCTGGAAACCAAGGTTGTCACCCAGAATGGAATCAAAATATTACAAAAGTTGTAAATGGTGGAAGCTATTTTAATAATCCAGATTTTGGAGCTGAAAATATTAGCGGAAATGGAACAACAATAACAATGCCATCAACAGGTACTGCAATTGGTTCTGGTTCCGGAACAATATCTTCTGGAAATGCTACAATAAATGGGGAAATAATGAAATGGCCAGTAGATAGTACAAATATTACTTCATATTTTGGACCAAGAAATGACCCAACTAACACATCTGTAACGGAAAACCATGGAGCCATAGATATATCTGTACCAACTGGAGCAAACGTATATGCAACAGAAGCTGGAACAGTAATTACAGCTAGATATGGAAGTGAAACTGCTGGAAATTATGTTGAAATAGACCATGGAAATGGCTACATTTCAAGGTACTTACATAATAGTGAGCTTAAAGTAAAAGTGGGAGACAAAGTAACAAAAGGCCAAGTAATAGCATTAGCGGGAAGTACAGGAAAATCAACAGGACCTCACTGCCACTTCGAAATTAGATATAATGGAGTTAGAGTAGATCCATTAAATTTCAAGTATGATAATGGAATGGGTAATGGAATGGGTGGATTTGGTTCAAACCCAGATGAATTATCAACAACAAACAAGTATTATGCAAAAGTTGCAACATGGACTGAGATATATGATAAACTAGAATCTAATGATCCAGAAGTAGAAACATACGAAAAAATCACATACAATATGACTACTACTAGAATAAACTATCAAGAATTTGTAAGTGGTTATACAATGCCATTTGAATATTTATGGTCATTCCTAACAGTAGGACAAGAAGAAGAGTTTGTATCAGAATTAGCAGATCTTGTATATGGCAGTGAAATATTTATAACAGTACATGATAATTTAAGGATAAATACAAATATATCAACAGATACATATACAAAGATGAAGAAAGCTATTGCTAAAGATGTAACTGTAAGTGTAAATTATGAAGATGATATAACTTATTATGATGATAAAGGAAATCCTCATACGTATACAACTGGTGGTACTGCAACGCAAGTAGGAGGTCCTTTCGAGAATGAGCAAGCATTCCCATATACAACAATTCATACAGTAATTACAAGTACAAATACTCTAGAAATAAAATTAACAGAAGCAAATGTATGGATAGTAGAATACAAACAAGAGTTTACAAGTCAAGCACCTCCAAAAGATGAGAAATCACAAGATAATCCACAAAAAGATCAACCATATACAGTTACTGCACCAACTGCAGACCATACAGCAATAGGTGATGCTTTAGGAGAGAGTTATAGGGCTAGTGTTGAAGCTTCGTATTCTGCAGCACATACAAGAGCAAGTGCAAGTTTAACTGGCATGAATACGGAATATTACACAGCGGTTGTTGGTAGAAATATACATGTGTACACAAAAACAGAAGGACTAATTTATGTATCTTCTCCAGCTACTGTAAGAGAAAAAGTAGAATTAACAGGTGATGAAAATAACTTTGTAAAAATTTACACAAGTCCAAAACACGCAACAACTGCTTCAAATATACATAGTGCTCCAGATTGGTTATACCTGCTACTAAGTCAAAACAGTAGCACGGCAAATATGGTAGATGTTACTAAATATTTGTTATACAAAGCAACAGATTATGATTATGGAGTTCAAAGCTATGATTTTAGTGTATATAAACCAGAAAACTTCAAAAAATTATATGACAAATTCAGCAATTTAGATGGTGTGCCAGGAAAAGTATATAATTTCCTATTATCGAAAGGAGTATCACCTGCTGGAGCTGCGGCAGTACTCGGAAACATTCAAGAAGCAAGTAACTTTGAAGCAAACACAACAAGCTCAAATGGTGGTAATGGATTATGCTTATGGAAAAATGATAGATTTAAAAATTTACAATCATGGGCAAAAAGTAACCACAAGGCATGGACAGGTGTTACTACACAATTAGAATTTATGTGGAGTGAGCTAGAATCAAAGTATCCAAGTGTAAAAAATAAAATAACTGGAGCAACAGAAGAAAACCTAGAATATGCAACTTGGTATTGGGGCAGATTCTATGAAGGCTTCTTTGTAGGAACAAATTTCGAGAAAACAAAAAGCAATACTGCTCAGAGGTATACGTATGCACAGCAATGGCTCGAAAAGGTAAAGTAGGAGGAAAAAATGGAAAAATCTAAAAGAATTTTAATTGTGTTAATTATATTACTAATAGTTATGGCTGTTATGGTAGCAATATTAATTAACACAAACAAAAAGCAAGAAGTTTCACATGGCAATAATACATATACATCAATTGTAAATGAGCAAGATGAAGCTTTTGAAAAAGTAAATGATTATAAAACGTACTTTACTGTAAAAGAAATTGTAGAAAATTATATTACATATATGAAACAAATAAATGGAGACGAATATGTAGATGCCTCATCTTTACAAACGACAACAACTCAAATTGCAACAGTAATGCAAGAAGATGGAATAGAAGCACTAAAAGGTATATTAGATGAAGGCTATTTAAAAGATGAAACAGATAATTCATTAATAAAAATGCAAGATAACTATAAACAAGATGGTACATATACCAAGCAAGTAAATTACAATTTAAACATAGATAATATGTACCAATGTGGTCTTGCAAGCAACATTTCAATAGTCTTAGTAGAAGCAAAGCTAAATAATGCTGAACTAAATTTACTAGTAAAATTAGATAGTACGAATAATACATATTCACTATTTTTGAATGATTATATTACAAAAAATAATTATACAAAACATATGAGTATAAAAAGTATAAATATAAGTAAAAATAAAATTCAAAAAAATAATTATAATAATGACGTAAAAGTAGAAGGAACAGAAAAAGATGTTGTTATTCAATATTTTTCAGATTATAGAATGAAGATGCTTAATGACACGAAAATAGCATATCAAAAATTAGATTCTGAATACGCCGAGAAAAAATTTGGACAATATTCAAATTTTGAAAGCTATATAAATAATAATAAAAACAATATAATAGTAGCAAGTATAGATAAATATCAAGTGGTAGAAAATAAAAATGGCAAAGAATATGTCTGCGTAGACGAAAATGGCAAATATTATATATTTATGGAAGAAGAAGTCGGCAAATATTCAGTAGTTCTAGATACCTATACAATAGACTTACCAGAATTTATAGAAAAATATAATTCAGCAAATGAAAAGACAAAAGTAGGATTAAACATACAAAAAGTATTTGACGCAATTAATAATGAAGATTATGAATACGTATATAACAAATTAGATAACACATTTAAGCAAACGAACTTTAAAACAGTACAAGAATTGAAAAATTATGTAATTCAAAACTTCAGTGGAAAGCAGCTAAAATATGGAGAATGCCAGCAACAGGGAAGCTTGTATATATTTGATATTACAATAACTGAAGGAACAAAACAGACGAATAAAAGAGTAATAATGCAATTAAAAGATGGAACAGACTTTGTAATGTCATTTAATGTAAATTAATAGTAAAGTTTAATAAAAATATGCCAGCATATTTACAATGCTGGCGTAATTTTAAAATGAAGGGAGAAAAATATGGAAGGTTTTAGACATTGGTATAATACACATAGCAAAACTATCTGGACAATAATAGGAGTAGCAATATTAATATTTGTAGTAATAAATGTAATAAATTCAAGTTTAAAAAATCAAGAGAAACCAGGAAATACAATAGCTACTAATACAACAAAAATGAATTCAATTTCAATTGCTTCAGACACGTCACCAATAACTGGAGAGCAAATTACAAATTCTCAAAAAAATACAGTAAAATTAATAGACAATTTTGCGACATATTGTAATAATGGTGACATAGATTCTGCATACAACTTAATTTCAAGCGACTGTAAAAATCAAATGTATCCAAGTAAAGAGAACTTTAAGAAAACTTATTACGATCCAGTATTTGGAGGCTCACAGAGAGAAATAACTGTTGAAAATTGGGTGGGAAACACATATAAAGTAAAATTCGCTGAGAATGCACTAGCTACAGGAAACTTTGATGAATCAAATATAAAACAAGACTATATTACAATAATAAATGAAAATGGGCAGACAAAACTTAACATAAATAGCTATATTGGCAAAACAACAATAAATAAATCACAAAAAGCAGATGATGTAACAATCAAAGTAGTGGAAACAGATGTATATTTTGATTATCAAACATTTACGTTCGAAATTACAAACAAACGTGATACACCAATATTAATAAATGACCCTAACATAGATAGCACAATGTACATTGAAGATAAAAATGCAACTCATTACCAAGCATACACACATGAGCTTGCTGAAACAGACACAAAGGTACCAGCAGGACAAACACAAACAGTTAAAATAAAATATTATAGTAGATATAGCTCTAATAAGGTAATAAAATATACTGCATTTGATAGAATAATACTTAATTATAATGCATATTCGCACTATACAAATATTGGTGCATATAAAGATTATGGAAGTATAAAGATTGAGATACCACAAAATTAGAATATAAATTAAGAAATAACAGTTGGTTTAATAACCAACTGCTATTATTTTATTATGTGGATTATATGTATCTCTTGAAAGACATTCTGAAGATACCAAAGTTCCATTTTTATCATATAAATATTTGTATGTAACTGTTTTGCACCCATTTGAACCACTCTGAATTACCTTAGATTGACCACTTGCAAGTGATGAATCTTTTTGATAAGTAGTTGTAAAAGGAACACTCGAAACATATTGCGCATCTAATACAACTTTGTAGTCATTATCTGTTTTTAATCCATAAATATAAATTCTTACTTTTTTTCCAGAGGTATTTGTACGTATTCTTATAGGATAATTGCGATTATTTTTAAATTTAAAATCTGGACCGCCCCAAGATACAGTGGCATCTAAGCCTGGTTTTACATATGAAGGCGCAAAACCGTGGTTATACCTTTCGACTATTTCTAAATTAGCATATAAAACTGCATTGTATAGTGTTGAAGAAACCTGGCAAATTCCACCACCAACCTCTTGAACTACTTTTCCATTTGAATATGCAGCTCCTTCTTTAAAACCTGCGGCTTTAGTACGCTGACCAACTATTTGATTATAAGAAGCAGTTTCGCCAGGCATTAACACATATCCATCAAGTTTTTTTGCTGCGAGCTCTATGTTTGTAGACCTATTATAACCACTGCTTGTGTATGATGTAGAAAAACTTGAAAGCATATCTGGAAAGGCTTCGTTTCCAATTTGATTTGTTGTAACATTAGGGTATAATGTTTTTAATGGAATACTATATTCGTCTTGTTCTGTTTTTAGCATTTCTTTTGCTTCATCTAATGAAATCTTAAAATCAACACCATTAGAAGAAGGATACACAACATAAGGGTCAACAGTATAAGACGCATCGACTGGAGCTTTATAAATATTTTTATAAATTTCATCTAAATTGATTTTATTTGCTACTGCGTTTTTTACTGGTGCAACTAGTGTTGGTTCATCATTATCAAAATCATTAAGCAATTTAGAAAGTTCTTTTTTGAATTCTTGTTCATCAACAATAACACCGTCTTTACCAGCAGTAATAATCAAATTATTATCATCATCAATATAATAATCAGGGTTTACGACCTTATCTGGTAGCAATTTATTTATTTCACTAATAACAGAAGATAAAAACTCATCATCAAAATTTATATTAGTAGAAATATTGTAATTATTTAATAAACAATTTAAAATTGAATAATTATTCTCGAAAATATTACCGTCACGACCAACAGTATAAGATTGATTTATGACTGAATCTGCGTCGAAAGTTACACCAAGTTGCTCTGGCATAAACACGCCTTCAAAATCGTCACGCTTAACCACAATTTTGTAAGCTAAATGTTTATTAACAATATTAGAAACTTTTTCTTTAGCTTCATCCGTAGTCAAACCCGACACATCAATTCCTTGAATAAATACTCCATTCATAATTTTATTGCTATTAATGTTTATAAGTGCAAAAACTGTGGAAAACGCAAGTAGTAAAATTGCTAAAATTGCGATTACAATTGCAAAAATTATTAGACCTTTATTTCGAATATGTTTTTTTGTATCTCCATTAGAAGCCAAAATAATATTTTCCGCATCTTGCAAAATTTCATCTATTTCGTCTGTTTTTTCATCTGTGCTAGAAGTAATTAGTTTGTTCATTTGTATTGTCTCCATGTAAAATTATTAAGCATAAAATGCTTTTATAAAGAATATTCAAATTACTAAAAAATATTAGTAATAAGATTATAACATAAATAAATATTTAATAGAAGTAAATGCGAAAAAAATATTAAATTAGTAAAGTTGTTAGAAAAATGTGCAAAATATACAGCAAAGTCGTTACAAAAATGTGAGAAAATTATTAAAAGTTGTTTGATTTTTGTGAACATGTGTGATATCCTTATATAAGGAGAGTGAGATTATGGATAGATATAAGATGGAAGATTTAAAAAAGTGGAAAAACTCCACCAATAGAAAACCTTTAATTATAAGAGGTGCTAGACAGGTAGGAAAAACATGGCTGATGCAAGAATTTGGAAGAAAATATTATGAAAAATGTGCTTATATAAATTTTGATGATAATACAAGAATGAATAGTCTTTTTAATGAGGATTTTAATATTGAAAAAATAATACAAGGTTTAAAAATTGAATCAGGTGTAAATATTGAACCTGAAAATACTTTGATTATACTAGATGAAATTCAAGAAACACCAAGAGCACTAAAAGCATTAAAATATTTTTGTGAAAATGCAAGAGAATATCATGTGGTTTCAGCAGGTTCTTTATTAGGTGTTGCAATACATGAAGGAACATCATTTCCAGTGGGAAAAGTAGATTTTATGGATTTAATGCCATTAAGTTTCTTCGAATTTTTAGATGCTTTAGGGCAAAAAGATCTTTTAAAAATATTAAAATTAAATGACTTTGATATGTTAGAAGTTTTTAGTGCTAAATTAAAAGAGTATTTAAAATTATATTATTTTATAGGAGGAATGCCAGAAGCTGTTGAAGCATATGTAACAAATAAGGACTTAAAAGAGGTTAGAAAAATTCAAAAAGAACTATTAGATGCATATGAGCAAGATTTTTCAAAACATGCACCAAGTAATATAGTACCAAGAATTAGACAATTATGGAATAATATACCAACACAATTGGCAAAAGAGAACAAGAAATTTATATATGGTATTGTAAAAGAAGGAGCAAGGGCAAGAGAATATGAAATTGCTTTATCATGGCTAATTGATTGTGGATTAGTTTACCAAATAAATAGAATAAATAATTGTAAAATACCATTATCTGCATATCAAGATTTTAATGCTTTTAAACTATATTTATTAGATGTAGGATTGTTAGCTGCAAAAGCGGGTGTTGATGATAAAACAATTTTAGAAGGAAATGCAATATTTGAAGAATTTAAAGGAAGTTTAACTGAGCAATATGTTCTATGCCAAATAAAAGAATGTACAGATTTAGATGTGTTTTATTGGTCATCTGATACAGGGATTGCAGAGTTAGATTTTATTACACAAATAGGTAGAAATAATGTTCCAATAGAAGTAAAAGCAAGTGAAAATTTGCAAGCTAAAAGTCTGAAATCATTTGTACAAAAATATAATACTCCGGTAAATATTAGAACA
>ULXR01043321.1_pt1 | contig 16607 bp, 9 predicted proteins | sample 1961511 | NCBI WGS metagenome assembly ULXR01 (sample SAMEA4835844, study PRJEB28245) | human gut metagenome | biome: gut microbiome; material: fecal sample | place: Denmark | collected 2008 | reverse complement strand
CCGGCTGATACCATAGCCCTTGCAAGGTTGAATGTCTTTGCCTGGGCACTATAAAGCCGTTCCTGCAATATCCGGGGACATACGCGAAAGATAGAATGAACGTAATGAAAGGAATTATAAAGATGAAATTGACTCGTATTTTGTTACTGTGTCTGGCTGGTTTTCTTGCCGCCTGTACCGATGATGATATCAGTCTGATGTCTGTGAATGGCGGACGAGGAGATATGATGACCTTTGACAATGCTGCTGCAGGCTTGCAATATAATGCAACTGATGGAACATGGTTTGCGAAGGATAAACGTGTTCCGTTGGTCGGTCCCGGTCGTGTAGTGGATAATATTTCCGGAGGTTTTGTATCTGCTCTTGAGACTACGGCTTCCGGTATGGAGTCGGTAGTCAATACGGATCTGACGGATGCGTTTGTCTCGAATGGACTGGCTTCAGCTAATGTTGGTGGAAATCAGCTGCTGGCAGTAAAGGATATGTATCGCACGTATGCCGGAGGACAGGAAGTAGGCTTTGTGATCGGAGGTGATGAGAAGAACACGGTTCTTTCTGCTGATGTTCTGAAACTGCTGGTTGTTTCTACTTATATGGACGATCAGCTGGTGGAAACTTCCAATGCAAGTACCGGAGGAAGTCTGGTCAGTCTGGATCTTCTGAGCGCTACGGTTAACAATGGAAATCAGGTTGTTTCTATCAAAACAACGCAAGGAACGAAATTTAATAAGGTTCTGCTGTCTACTACCGGTGTATTGAATGCAGATGTGATTGCGGGAAGCATGAAGGTGTTTTATGCTTTTGTCGGAACAAATCCGGAAAAGCCTTTGCTGAAGTCTGACGGTGCTTCTATTTATGATAAAAGCGGCTGGACTTATGATATGCCGAACAGTGATGAATTGATTGATGAAAATTTGGCTAATGGATCAAAATTGAAATTGACAGGAGGACTTATTGGTAGTATTGTTGGTTTGCTACGTTTAGACCATCGCGTGACTGTAGCTTCTGAAGAAATGATTCCTGCAGGCGTGGAAGTCGGGTATCGCTTCTCGCAGGAAAAAGTCTTGACTTTGGGACTTTTTAATAAGGTTGAACTGGTAACTTATAGTAGTGCGGATAAAAAAGCGTCGGTCGATTGTTATGAAAGCGATGGATTGTTGGGACTCTCATTGCTGGGAGGAGGTAAAGGTACTTACAGTCTGATGACAACTGCTCCCTGTCAGTATCTGTATTGGCACATGAGCGGCCTGAATGTGGATTTGGGACAGATGACACTGCATTATGCGTATGTCCGTGAACCGGTAACTTTGGATCCGACCGCTTATTACACGACTCCGGAAAAAGTTGAAACAGCTTATGCTTCGTATAAATTCATGACTCCGTCAGAAGGTGATGTCTCTTTGAAAATAACCAAAAATGACTCAGAGTCTCCAGCACAGATAATTCAAGACAAGCATCTGATTGTCGGTATGAAGGAAGAACAAACTTATATAGTTGATGTGACATATACCGCACCGGATGGTTTGGGAAGTTTTACAGTTCCGGTAACAATTACTCGTACTTCATCAGCAGCTACGGCTTGCAGATATCAGTATTTATCTGAGACTTCAGGAAGTGATGTAACTAATGGCTGGCAAGTTGATGAAGCCGGAGTATATTGGGGGGTAACTTTGATAAACCTGGTAAATAATACGGATCGTGTTCTTAATTCAAATCAGACCGATTATGCCAGCCTGACTTCAGCCGTGAATCTGCTGGAACACGGTACTATGCTGGCTCTGAAGAAAAAAGATGGAACGGTAACACCGGAATCTGGCGAAACAATCCGTGTCGGATTTACCTTACAGGGAGGTACGGAACTGCTGGGACTGAGCGCTCTGAAATTCTTTACCGTGAAATTATATGATCAAGCTGGTAATGAAGTAGCCAATAAGGTTTCAACATCCAATAATGGTGTGTCTCTGGGGCTTATCAATGGTTCGGGAGACAAACTGGCCGTGAGTGTAGAGACGGATAAACCATTCAGTACTGTTGTGCTTGGTACTGCGGGATTGCTTGGAGTGCAATTGTCCAATCTGCGTATATATAATGCATTTATTGTACGGCATGCACAGGATTGTCAGGTCGGTTCAGAAGTGGATGCCTGTTCGGAAATCATGACTCCGGCAAACAGTAACCTGGATATTAATTATGACTGGACAAAGTTTGTAGGAATCAATGTGGGATGTTCGCATACTCGTTTGTCCAACTGGATTGATGGGGATCCGGAAACGGCAGCCATCGTAGCAATGCCGGTTTCTGTGGGTGGTTTTACTATCGGGGCTACTTTCGATCAGATGGCAGCAGGACAGCCTATAGCATTTACCATGAGCGCTCCTGAGGGAGTTGCCGATGTCAATCTGATTTCCTGGATGACGGTAGAAGTAATGGATGAATCTGGTAATGTAGTCGAAGAAATCAATCAGAATAATGGATTACTCTCTTTGGGAGCATTGGGTGGAGATGAAAAGAAATACATTGAGGCCATCCCGTCAAAACCCTATAGTGGTATCCGGGTGAAAGTAGCCGGAATTGTGGCATTGGGGGATTATTTGTTCTATGGCATCTATGGAATGCGGGATGCGGATGGCAATGGGGTTCCTGACTGTACGGAAGAAAACGTAGATCCTACGGTGGACCATATCATTGCTACTCAATTTGATTATCATGTCTGTCAGCCGGAAAATCTGAAACCGGGTTTGTCCGGAGGCAAGGACGGGCGGACGTATAAGTTTACACTGACTCCGTATGATCCGGAAACAATGAAAGATGATTCTAGTCGGGAACCAATCTCTTATACGGTTACAGGCAGTCAGGGTATTGCTGATTGGACGATTCAAACGGAAAAGCTTCCGGCAGGTGATTACTATCTGACTATAGCATTGGCTGAAGGAGAATCGTTGGATGAAGGGGAAACAACTGATTATCCCAACCGAATCTTGTTTCACATTCATCCTTCTCAGATGAAATGGACAGGGACAAAGAGTACTGACTGGAACGAACCGGATAACTGGAGTCCTGCGGGAGTTCCCTGGAAATGTACAGATGTCCTGATTCCCGCCGAATTGTTCAATTATCCTAAACTGGAATCTGGAAAAGAATATAATTGTGCCAGAATCCAGTTTGCTTCTCAGAATGGAAACGTAGGTGAAGTAGTCAATACTCACTATCTGAATTATGAGGAAGCCTGGGTGGACTGGGAACTGGAGCCGGGAGTATATCGGATGTTCTCTGCCCCGTTGAAAGAAACATATACCGGTGATATCTTCTGTTCCCAGTGGGAAGGCCCGGAAGAACGTGTTTCAGACTTTGCAGGCTGCTGGCGTTCCTATACGGAAGCGTATTATCCTTCAAAGGGGCATCGTTTTACTCCGCTCATTTACCAGCGTATGTGGAATTATACAACTTCGAATGTAACAGCAGACGGATCGTATGTGACGGTCAATCCGGAAACAGGCAATAACTGGACCGGGACATTTAATCTGGTCAATGAACCGTATCGTGCCGGTCGAGGAATGCTGGTAAAGGCAGAACCGGATACCCGTGCCGGAGAATCTTATAAGATTGTATTCCCGAAACGTCATACCGATTATGTCTACTATGATTATTCGACAAAGCAGGAAACAGGTGTGACAACCAGTCTTTCCCGGAATACGTTGAATATCGGACGTTTCATTTATGAAGGCGAGAGCGGATCTGTCGAGAGTGGCTTGCATATCTTACTTGAGAGCAAACGTCCCGGAGATACATTCATGGCCGGTAATCCTTTTATGGCACACATTAACCTGAGTGAGTTCTTTAAATTGAACCCAACGGTCGGGGCTGTTAAATTCCTGATTAAAGAGAATGGCAGGTATCAGTATCAGCAGATTTCTCGTACAGATCCAGAGACACGGCAGATTGCACCGATGGAAGGTTTCCTGGTTGTAGTGGGCGATGCCTATAAAAACATGAACCGTTATAAGTTGTATATACATTTTAATGAAGCTATGTTGGAAGCAAAAAAATAATCGATGATCATGAGAACAATATTCAGAACTATTTTCATGGGAGGCCTGATGCTCCTGGCGGCATGTAAGGCAGATGTTCCCGTAGACTCGCCTTCCGATGGAGAGGAAGCAGGAACAGAGGATCAGCCGGAACTGACCATTGCGGTGGGAAGTGACTATCTGGAAAGCCGGTCGCAATTGACTTCTTTTGAAGGACTTCAGCATATAGAGTCCATGTATGCTTATGTTTTTGCTCCGGACGCCGGGTCAGATGAAACTTGTGTTTATGTACAGAAACTGGAATGGGTTCCTGCCAGCGAGGCAAATGTACAGAACCCGTTCCGGACCCGTTTAAAGTTTGATACCCGGTCTTATTCCGGCAAGGAGCTGACTGTAATGGTCGTTGCCGTGGATAATAATGAAGATACTTATAATTTCCCGAATGGAGAGGAAACAGGTCATGATGATCTGGAGAGACTTAAAGATTTGACTTTGGATCAGGCTAAGCTGAAACTGGCTCAAGGTAAGTCAGGATGTCATACGGAGATTTTTGCAGGATGGCAGAAATTTGAATATGGAGATCAGTTGATCAGTGTGACATTGAATCGTTGTGTGGCTGGAGTGTTGTGTTATGTTACGGATATTCCGGCGATGTCGGGTGAAAAGAAAGCTACAACCATGAGATTGTGTTTACGGAAAGAGAAGCTTGGAACGGAGTTTTCTTTGAAACCTGTGACGAAGGAAGTTACACAGCCGGATGGCAGTCAGGTAACAGTAAACAGCTTCTATTCTTATTCTTATGCAACTGTTTCAACTGTTGATGAACAGACCCTGGCTTCATGTGACTTGTCCGGTTATGAAACCCGGGAGGATGGAAGATTGCTGTATATCCCCGCTATGGATAATGGTGAGGTGAAGACAAAGGAAAATTCAGTGCTGTTGTCTGCCTATTTGTTACCCTTGAAATCTACTGCAACTTCTTCGCCTGAAAACTCTACGTTGGTTTTATATTTGGATTATGCTGACGCTAGCGGTAATACAGAAAGTAAAGAATATAAGATTGTTTTAGGGAGTACAGAAACTGAACGTTATGCATATTCTCTTGAAGCCAACCGGATCTATAGTATTGGCAGCAAGCCTGTTTCGGATGAGGTGGAGTCTGACCGTCCGGCTAGTCTGGAAGGAACAAGTATAGAATTGAACGTAATGGATTGGGATGTAGTAGATTTTACGACAGAATATCCGCAATATTCTCTTGATACCCGTATGGTGGTTCCTTATAATACGGAAAACTATATATTTGATTGTATTAATACCACTTTTACGATGCGTATCATTCCTTCTTCGAATACGGGAGCATGGACTCTTACCTCTAAAACGATTTCTACAGGCCTGGTGCAAGAAACTAATCCTATGAATTTTATTTATTTCCGGAAGGCCGGTACTACTGATTCATGGGCAAATCAGTTGGATTGTTCAGCAGAGGAGGCAAAGAATCCGATGGATGTGGAGGTACAACTTTATGACTTTGTAGCAGATCGTGATTATAATTCTATATCACAATATCCGACATTACAGGAAAAATTAGAGAACGACTATCGAACTGCGAATATTTTGTTGTATGAAGGAGGTATAGAGAAATTGTCATTACCTCTCAAGCAGTATAATGCTTTAATCATTACTATGTCTGATAAAGCGAAGTCCAAACGTGCCTTTTCCAGACTGGACTATGGTCAGACCTTTGATTGGAATACAGGAGAGCATTTACAAGATGCAAAGCAATTACAGTGGGGCTTTTGGACTTCTACACCGGGATACTACCCTAATGATGAGGATGATGGATATAAGAATCTTGAAGAAGCTAGGGGTCAGGCAGGGTGGCCGTCTAGTGCAATTCAACTTTGCTCAAAGTCAAGTTTAGGAGGTATAACTCCGGCTGACTATTGGTATTTGCCGGCAAAAAATGAATTAAAAGCACTGCTTGAATTTGTTGTTGAGGCTGAGGGAGTACACTCTATGGGAATTTCAACAGATACTTATTACCATACCAGTACAGGTAAGGCGCTTAATTTTAGTGATCATGTTGTGTATATAACTTCAGGAGAAGTAAAAACAGATTATGTAAAGCGTAAAACATGGGGAAATTGTCGTCAGGCTCGTCATTTGTAATAATATTATGCGTATGAAATTGAAAATATGGATAACTGTCTTGATGGCGGGATTATTGTTTTCCGCGTGTCAGGAAGACAGGATGGAAAAGGATGGTCAGTCTTTTCAATCCGGAAAGGTAACAGTTGAATTACTGGCCGGAAGATCTGATGTCATAGAGAGCCGTGTTACTGATCCGGGAACCGAAGCAGATCAGCGTATAGAGAATGCCTTATTGTTTGTTTTTGATACGGACGGTAATTGTGTGGCAAAACAGTGGATGGAGATGGAAGGATATACCACTCAGGAAATCTTTCTTCCTTCTTCTAGTAAGTACATATATGCAATTTGTAATTTGATGGATCCGGATGCGGTTATGTCCAGGGTAACTGCATTGGAGGATCTGGAAGCAGAGGCCGTGACTTTGACAGAGGCTGATGAAGCTTTTAAAGGAAAATATGTGATGCATGGAAAGTCGGAAGATGTCAGTTCTTTGACAGAGGGAACAAACGTTCAAATAAAGGTTCAACGATTGGCTTCTCAGTTTCAGGTAGCTGTCAGCTTTCAGCCGACCAGTACTGACGATCAGTTCAGTATAAGTAAGATCAGTGTAAAATCTCTTCCCAAAGGAAGTTGGATTGTGCCAAGAAATGTTCCCGATGAAACAGTTACTGGAGGAAAACCGGTTTATACTTCAGGAAATCAAGGTGACTGGATGCAGAGTTTTTCATCACCAGCCGGACGTTATTTTGATGAACTGATCTTATCTCCGGAAGAACGTGTGGATGATCAGTCCGTAAAATGGCAAGATGTATCTTTCAGTATGTTTGAGAATCGCCGCGGTTCATTAAGTACTGATGATTGGGCTGTCAATTGGCCGGATCTGGCAAATCGGACGGATGATGAGAAGAAGCAGTTTGCACAGTTGTGGAAAGGTACGTATGCAGCCAACTTTGAGAATGCCACATATTTATCCATAGAAGGAATGTATCAGCGTATGGGGATTACATATGCAGCAGAATACAAAGTGTTCTTAGGTGCGGACAACTTCAGTGATTATAATGTGGAACGTAACAAGTTATATAAATACGAAGTAATCATTCGCGCCATTGATGACATGGATACCCGTATTGATAAGGAGGATCTGACTGCTATGATGGTACAGGCTTCAACGGAAGGACTGGATGCTCATTGCAATGTGGTGAAAGCTTTGATGTATGCTTCTTCCGCATGGGAGATCTGGGTAGAGAATCCGGATGAACATCCCTGGCTGGAACTTTCGATGTCAGAAGAATATCATCCGAAAATGGTTGGAGCTGCTTCATCTGATGATCAGGCTGCTTTCCGGCTCTCCGGATCAGAAGGTGGATTGAGGTACTTTTATATTCATACAGATGAATATGTTCCTCAGGTTGAAAGTCCGTCAGCGAATAATTCTTTGCCCGTGCGTACAGGACGTATTGCTTACCGGAAGCAGGGATCTACTGATGAACCGTCTTATCTGACCGTAACGCAATATCCTGCACAGATGGTTGTTCTTCATATTGGTTATGACGTTCATACGATGAAAGAAGTAAGGGATACATTCTATGTAGAACGTATTTTGGAACGCAAGCATATGGGCTGGGGATTTTATCATTACTGGAGCTTTATTACAGACGATCTGATTGCTTCGGGGCAATGGGATGGCTTATCCAATACGCGGAAGTTATATGATGTGGCAGTAAATGGAGATAAGTGGGGAGTTGAATCTGCTTATGAGAAAAATACTGATGGCATTTGGGTTGGCGGCAAGGATAAGGAGCAGCTTAATGGTATGGCTTTAGGATATATCCTGGAAAAAAATCGGGATAGAAATGGAAACGGAGAGATTGATTATAACGAAATCATGTGGTATATGCCTGCAGTCAAAGAACTTCAGGCTCTGAGTGAGGCTTTGGATGAAAATCATGTTGTATTTAGTGGGAGTGATGACTATTTCCACTCTTCAACACCTTCGGCAGCTGATCCGGCAGGAGTCACTCCTGGCTTTTCTTATTATGTCAGAATGACTGACGGGAAAAAAGGTGTTGGACGTCGTGACAGAGATTATAATGTAATAGCCTGCCGGAGAAAGAATGCCTGGAAGGGACCTCAGACCGGAGAGGTAGGCGGTTCTGTAAATGATGCAGGGGAGATGGAAGATGAGGAAGTAATCATGCCTAAAAAATAAATGTATGTTGGATATGAAATGTCTTGGAATAGGAATTATATGTATGGCTTTGGCCATGTGTGGATGTAGCCAACATGAACAGGAAATGAAGCAGGAGGGGCAGGACTTAACCTTTCAACTTCAGTCGCGTGTTGGGAATGAGATCTCTGAAGATTTGTCGAATCGTCTGGTGCGGCTTTATGTAGCAGAACGTTTGTCGGAGCATCAGAACGGAGAAGATCTTCATTGTCGCTTTTTCGAAACACTGACAGGCAGTGAATATCATTTGACCGGACTTGAAGGGCAATGGTTTAAATTTGCTTTTGTTGCTGTGCCCCGGCTGGAGGGCATTGATTCTGAGTCAATTTATTCAGAAGAATCTCCTGAAGAGCAGACTTGTGATTTTAATAAGCTGTTGCTGGATTATTCTTCTGTCATGGACTATCAGAAAGAGGCTGTTAATTCGGATGCTGATCTGCATTTGTACCGGAAGATTATTGACCGTTGGGTAGATGCGGATTCTTCACCCCAGACTGAGGATGTGACCTTGGAGCGTATAACCGGAGAACTGGTTCTGAATATGGGAATTCCGGAAGATCAGTTTGACCTGAAGGATCGCGATATTGCAACCATACAATTAATTCTGAATAAAGTGCCGGTTACGATCTGGTTACATGATGAGGCAGAGAATCAGGTGCTGACAGGATCAGTTACAGAAGATTATATTTTTGATACATGTCCGGTTGTGAGAAGCAAACAGAAGCATATTATTAAACTGGTATTACCTCCATGTACATTAGATGCAAGTATTAATGTAATATTTAAGGACAAAGTATCTGACCAGACTTTACCTGATACTGAGACTTATTCATTGATGGGAGACGGAAATACCAGGATACAGATTCGTCCGAATACACGTACTACCGTGCTTTTCAACGGTATGACTTCGGAAGAATTTGAAGTTCGATATGCAGGATTTGCAGAGAATTCAGAAGCGACGGATGACGCGATGATTGATGTTGATTCTGATTGGAACGGTTGGTCAAACTAATTAAATGATTGAGGAAATGAAACGAATTGTAAACTATTTCATATATATCGGAATGCTGGGAATTCTTTCAGCCTGTTCTGAGGAGCTGGAAGGTGTGGATGCAGGAACTGATGTACCTGTTCTTGATACGGATTGCTTTGTGGTAGACTATACCGTGGAGGGAAATGAAGGTCTGAGCAGAGGGGAAAATACTTCTCCAATCACATCTCTGACTTATTTATTATATCAGGACGATGAGCTGGTAAAAGAACGGCAGATCCCGGATATCTCTTCTGAAACTGTCTGGCCTTTGACACGTGAAAATATGACCTGGGAACAGCGTGAAGCCTTAAAGGATACATTGCAGGCCTGGGGAAATTATCAGGTCGTATTTGTTGCCAATGCAGTTTATCCTGCTTCTGGAGAGAATGAAGATGCTGGAATAAGCTATATTACAGGTAAGGATTCTTATCAGACCCTGGCTTTGCAAATGCCCGCTCAGCCTTTTTCTGCTGATAATATGTTTTATTTATTTAGTAGTGAGATTAAAAAAGAGGATGATACTGACCGGGATCATCCGTTGAACTGTCCTGTGACTCTGAAGCGGGTGGTTTCGTGTGTTGAATTGCAACGCATACAGATCCCAGAACAAGATGCATATTTAAAGGAACGGACCGGTAAATTATATGATCTTCTTATTGGGGATCAAGGAGCAATTGCAACGAGTGTTCAGGAGCAATTGAATGCATTAGCTGATGCTATTCAGGCTAAGGCTGGGGAGTCATCGGAATCGTATCCTGATTTAGAGGATTTCCTTAAAAGTATTTGTGATTTATCTATTACCGGTATTACCGATATTACCGGGAATAAAGCATTTAAAGATGAATGTATACAGGCTTTGGTGAAAGAAGATAATGATTTAAGTTCTATTCTAGAAAGACAGATCATTCCTTGGGAAAATACAGAGGTTTCGTTGACTTTCGATAAAGCTACTTTTGCTACAGGTTCAAAGATTAGTGATTTCACGGTATCTGGTGGAACTGATGAAGCTCCTGTTGGCTATTCTTATGAGTTAGGAGAGGATGGAACATTGAGCTTTATCGGGTTAGGTGTGGATCCTGTGGATCCTAATGCAATTCCTTCCTGGTATAAACTGGTTTCTATTGCATTGACTACGAAGGAAGAAACATCACCAACTGTAACTATTAGTGCATCTTCAACTTCTCCGCTATTTATGCAGGGAGGAAAGAATCAGAAATTGGTCTATGAATGTGATCCTCTTGGCGAAATTCAATTGAACAATGTTTCAGCTGGGGAAAAAGTATCTGAGGAGATAGTTTATGATCTTAGTCAGATTTTGACTGTTCCCGAAACTTGTAAAGAGTTAGTAGACCAGGTTATGACCTCTGATCCCTCATTTGGAACTCTTGATGCTTTTAAGATTCCTTTGAAACTTCCGGCTTTAACGGATGAGAATGTAAAGTGTTATGCTACGTTTAAATTACAACCATAAGAATAGAACTATATGAGAAAAATAGCCAATATGATATGGATCTGGATCGGAGTCGGTTTATTGTCGGCATGCGGATCGGATCAACCGGTTGCACCGGATACTTCTGCGCAACAGACACAAACGTTTAAGGTGATTGTGGAAACAATGGGAGAACAGTTTTCCAGAACTTCCCCAATTGCCGCTTCCAGACGTCAGCCGATTACCGGTGCCAGTTCCAGACAGCGTTTTGATAAGCTGGAACTATTGATTCTTGAGAACAAGGTGCCGGCTAAGGTGGTTTATAAGACTTCATTTGACGGATGGAGTAATACGGACAATAAGGTGAGTGTACCCTGGGTCAGTGATTCTGGAGTCGGACGTGAGGCTACCGTAACTTTGACCGGAGCCGAATGTTTGCCTGATGCAGATTACATGGTGTATGCAGTGGGATATGAAAGCGGTTCTTTTGGAGGATATCAGCCTTTTAAAGATGTAAAGATCGGAGATGACTTCCGGACGACTGAAGTTGTGACTCTGCCTGAAGGGGAAGGTTTGACTGAGATATTTGCAGGCGGAGAAATCTTTCACGTGCAGGGTGGAAAGATTTATTCCACTCCTTCGGATCAGGCTGAACTTGAAGATGGAAACATTCATTTGAGGAGACAGGTTGCCGGAACATTCGGCTACTTTACCGGTATTCCGGCTGCGGTTGATGGTAAAGCTGTTGCTGCATTAAGATTGGTGAGAACCCGTAAGAACCAGAGTATTATATTGGGAGGATTTCGCGGAGTGGATGATTCGGAAAACTTCCGGAAAGAGAATGTCATCAATGGAACGAACCCAAGCACGGCTTTCGATGCGAAGCTGGCCGGCAGTGCGGAGAACAATGCGTTTATTGTGTATGAGATCAACCTGGCAAACTGGTTCCCGGGAAATACGGGGAATGCGGTGTTGCCTTTGGATGAGAATCGTGATGGTATACTGAATGCACTGGATACAAACTGGCAGATTGATACAACGATTTTTCCTGAAGGAAGCATCAGTTTGCCTGCTGGAACAGTCTTTGGGGACTCTTATCTGATTTCGGTAGCAATGACCGAAGAAGATATTGCAGCAGGTCTTCCCACTTTTGAATTCCAGGTATTGGATGAAAGTGGAAATATATTGAAATCATGGCCAGTCTATTTGCGAGATCTGGGCGGTGATGGACTGGACCAGCGAACCATTGTGTCTTTGCCTGAAAGTGGGGAAGGCCGTACGGAAATTACACTGGAAGACAATCCTGAAACGGAATATTGTTATAGTATTGTGCGTAATCGTTTGTATTCCATGGGTGAAAAAGCTTATGGGCAGAGTTATGGTGAGGATACTCCGATTGATTTGTATTCGGCATCTAATCTTGTACTTGACTCACAGCATGAATGGAATACAACAAGTGTCATTCCGTTCTGACAGATAACAGACAGCATTTCTTGCTGAGCTGTTGAAAAGGAAAGAGCATACACTGATACGGGAAGTGTTTCCAAATTCAGTGTATGCTCTTTCCTTTTTGATACCGTTTCTGCTGTCAGGGAATCAGCAGGGAAGAATCACCGTAGCTGAGGAAACGGAAGTCGTGGGCGAGAGCGTAATCGTAGATGGTCCGCCAGTCGCCTTTGACAAAGGCTGACACCAGCAATAGCAGGGTGCTTTGCGGCTGATGGAAGTTGGTGACCATTTTCTGTACGATGTGGTAGGTATAGCCCGGAGCGATGATGATCTGTGTACTGGTGTGAAAGGCTTCCAGCTCGTGACGTTTCATGTAGTCAAGGATCTGCTGAAGCGATTCCACGGTCGTCATCGTAGGATGAGTTTCGTAAGGCTGCCATTGCCGGACGTGCAGTTCCTCCTGTCCGGCATCAGGATGAGAGGCTATTGTCACACCGATGTAGTACAGGCTTTCCAGCGTACGGACTGAAGTCGTACCGACGGCGATGGCTTTTCCTCCGTGTGCGATCAGTTTCTCAATAGTCTGCCGGTTGACGGAAATATATTCGGTGTGCATTTCGTGACCTTCAATTTCTTCGCTCTTCACAGGCTTGAAAGTTCCTGCTCCGACATGGAGTGTCACCTCTTCCAGGTCGACACCTTTGTCACGAAGAGCCTGAAGCACGCGCTCGGTGAAGTGCAGGCCGGCAGTAGGAGCCGCTACGGATCCTTTGATCTTCGAATAGACGGTCTGATAGGTTTCCTTGTCGCTTTCCTGCGTTTCCCGGTTCAGATAGGGAGGAATGGGCAGTTCACCGAACACTTCCAGAATATCGGCAAAGGTGATTTCCGGGTTATCCCAGGTGAAATCCACCCAGTGACTGGTGCCGCGGCATTCCCCGCGTGTGGCAGTCAGGGTAATCGCATGTCCCTTCACGTTCATTTCCTTATGAAGTGATCCTTCCTTCCATTTTTTCAGGTTGCCGATCATGCAGAGCCAGGCGGCGTGGCTGGTCTGCTGGAAGTTCAGCACATAATCGTTGGGCTGTATGGGTTCCAGACAGAATATTTCAATCAGGGCACCGGTTTCCTTGCGGAAATGCAGACGCGCCTGAATGACTTTCGTGTTGTTGAAGATCATCAGTTCTCCGGCTTCCAGGTAATCGGGAAGAGAAGTGAAACGGGTTTCGCTTACCTCACCGTGACGGTACACAAGGAGTTTGGACTGGTCACGTACGGGCAACGGGAATTTGGCGATGCGTTCATCGGGCAGCGGATAATTGTAATCGCTGATTTTGATATGTTTTGTTTCTTCCATATTCGCTATGATTCATTCTTTGCAAAATTACGCACATTTGTGCAAATCCGGAAAGAAAACCGCGAATAGTTGTGCCAGCCGTCTATTTTGAAATCGTCAGCAGTTTCTTTTCCATGTCCAGATCTTCTTCGGTCATAGTGGGAGAAGGGATGTTGCAGATCCGGATGATGTCCTCCGGCTGACAGGTGTATTGATAATAACGTTTCTCCTTTTCGTCAAGCTGGTCATAGGTTTTCAGCTGTCCTTTCAGCTTCATGAATTCATCCCGGGCAACGCTTTCGGATACTTTTACAAACAGGATACGCCGTGCAATGGGGTTATAGTTATAGTCAAAGCAGGTGTAGACCCCCCGGAGGAATGGAGGACGGTCATACATCGGAAGCTTCAGACTGATATGGAAAAGGGCCAGCTGGGGCGTCTTGTGTTCGTTGAATGCCAAATATAGATGATTGGTTCCGTTCATCAGGGCAGCCCCATGATGAGTTGTTCCGTAGACGTTGTTGTGGATCACTTCCACGTAGTTTCCCTTTTCGGCCGGAGCGATGAGATAGGGCTCGACCTTCATGGCCTGACTGGTGGAAGAAAGACTGTAACTGATGTAGATACCGCTATAATTGGCAATCCACGAAAGGGTTTCCCGCATATTGGCTTCCAGTTCTGCCAGGAAGGGATTGTCGTTTTCTCCTGTCGGAACTTTGGGAGTCACTTGCATGGCGAACAGAGAAGCCTTCAGGCTGGGAAGTGAACCCAGTAGTTTCTTTTTGGATATATTGTTTACCCAAACGAGAGCCTGATCCAGTGCTTCTTCGTTGTTCATTCCTTTTTTCTGATTCTGGAAGAACGCAGGGAGCACAGTGCTGTAAAGGGCAGACAGCACACTGGGTGAAAAGCCGGTCTGTTCGGCAATTTCTTTCATCTTGATTCCTTTTTGTCGCAGAAGGGTGATGCGTTCATATATTTGTTTCAGTTCATCCATGCAATGTGAGGTATAATAGATTTGGGGGAGTAAAGTTAATGTTTTTCCGTCAGTGATCCTTGTTTTTTTATGTGAATCCGGTTCTTTTTTATATTCCGTCAGCCCGAAGATGCGTTCAGAACCCTATATTGGGGAAGCAAATATTACAATCCTGTTTCGTTTCTGATAAGGTTGTGTGTTGTTTCTATGAGAATCCTGTTGCATGAATATTTCTGAATTGTTACAGGGTTATGAATCATGGAATATTCATTTTTTCAGTGATTTAGGTGCTTTACTTTTGCATCGGATTTGAAAAAAGAAGATATGAAAACCATAGAAAAAACATCAATAACTTTACCCGGTTCCGAAAAGAAAAAGGCTCCTGTTCCTGACTGGTTGTTTGTATTCTGGGCAGGAGGTACGGCACTTCTTTCGTATTCGCTGGTGTATGCATTGAGAAAACCTTTCACGGCGGCTGTGTTCGACGGACTGCAGGTTGCCGGTATGGATTATAAGATTGCGGTCAGCATGGTTCAGTTGCTGGGATATGTTGTTGCCAAGCTGTTGGGAATTAAATATATCTCAGAATTGAAACCGGAAGGACGTCTGAAGTTTATCATCGGTTCGGCTGCCTTGTCAGAAGCTTCCTTGCTGGCGTTCGGGCTTCTTCCTGTACCTTACAATATCATTGCCTTGTTCTTCAACGGGCTTTCGCTGGGATGCATGTGGGGAGTGATCTTCAGTTTCCTGGAAGGCCGTCGGACAACTGATATTCTGGCCAGTATCATGGGAGTGAGCATGGCATTGAGTTCCGGTCTGGCCAAATCACTCGGATTATATGTCCTGAACACGCTTCATGTCAGTGAGTTCTGGATGCCGGCCCTTATCGGTGCACTGGCTTTTCCGCTGCTGTGTCTTACGGGGTGGATGATGACCCGATTCCCCAGTCCCAGTGCTGCGGATATCGCTTCCCGCTCTGTCCGCGTTACGCTTGACGGCCGTCAGCGATGGGAACTCTTCCGGCGTTTCATGCCGTTGCTGATCATGCTGTTTGCTGCCAATCTGCTGCTGACGGTTCAGCGGGACATCAAGGAAGATTTCATCGTCTGTATCATTGATGTCAGTCAGGTTTCTTCCTGGGCCTTTGCACAGATCGATTCAATCGCCACACTGGTTATGCTGGCAGCGTTCGCCCTGCTGGCAACGACATACGACCATCTGAAAGTACTATGTATCTTGCTGGTTCTTTCAACGGCAGGTATGGGTACGCTGGCCTTCATCGCCGCCAACTTTGAGGAACTGGCCATCCCGGTACATATATGGCTCTTCTTGCAAAGCCTTTGTCTGGACATTGCTTATCTCAGTTTTCAGACAATCTTTTTCGAACGCTTCATTGCATGTTTCAAGATTCGGGGCAATGTAGGATTCTTTATCATCACCATTGACTTTGTGGGATATCTCGGAACTCTGGCCCTTCTGTTCTTTAAAGAATACTTTGCTTCCCATATCAATTGGGCTGTTTTCTACAATCAGATGAGCGTCTGGGTTGGAATCACCTGCTGCATTGCATTCATGGGATCGCTGGTATATATGATCTGGAAGAAAAACCGGAAACCGGTTCCTCCCCAGAGTCCTGACCAGGGAAAGACCCAGACCGGTGAGCAGGTTGTAATGGAAGAAAATAATGTATATTTAACGACTACGACAATATGAAAAAAATTGAATGTGTGATTATGGACTGGGCTGGTACAGCCATTGATTATGGATGTTTTGCACCTGTATCGGCTTTCATTGAGAGTTTTCGTGCGATCGGAATTGAGGTGACTCCGGAAGAAGCCCGCCGTCCGATGGGGTTGACAAAGATTGATCATATCCGTGCGCTGTTTGACATGGAGCGGATTGGAGAAGCATTCCGTCAGAAGTATGGAAGAGTGTATGGAGAGGAAGATGTAAAAGGACGTTATGCCGAGTTCCAGCG
>ULXR01036171.1_pt1 | contig 17150 bp, 16 predicted proteins | sample 1961511 | NCBI WGS metagenome assembly ULXR01 (sample SAMEA4835844, study PRJEB28245) | human gut metagenome | biome: gut microbiome; material: fecal sample | place: Denmark | collected 2008 | reverse complement strand
AAACGTACGTAACACGAGCGTTTCCCTACTCCATTTCTACAGAGTCTTTACCTTGGCCTGTTCCATGAGGTTTTGTAAAAAATCGTTGTTTATTTCCATTGCTTTTAATTATTGGGTAAGTGATTCGATTTGCGCGGTATAAACAGGAAGACACAAAACTTCCACATAGCTTTTATCAGCGAATTCATCATGAACAAAAAATAAAAAGAGCGATTAACGCACAGGATATGCCGCTTACATATCGTGTCGTTAATCGCTCTGTAACTAGAAGGTTTAGCGAGCAATCGCTTCCTTAATGCAGTCTACTATATAATGTACATCCTCGTCCGTCACCCAAGGACCTGCCGGCAGACAGAAACCTACCTTGAACAGGTCTTCTTCCACGCCGTTGGTATATACGGCAGCATCGGCATACACCGGCTGCTTGTGCATGGGTTTCCAAACGGGGCGGCATTCCACCTTCTTGCCTAACATAAACACGCGCAAGGCTTCCACGTTTTCGTTCGGCTGACAGTCGGTCGTGGCTGAGTCTACGGCATGAATCACGCCGGCAGCTCCGCCCACAGCCGTCTTGATTACTTCCTTATAAGCATTTTCCTGTCCCTGCACCTTCACGTCCTCGTCAAGCGTTGCTGCGCAGAGCCAGAAGTTGGCATCGTAGCGTGGGTCGGCGGGCTGCTTGTGAATGTGCACACCGGGCACGTCCTTCAGCAGTTCTTCGTACAAGGCCTGCACGTGCTTGTGGTGGGCAATGTGGTCGTTGAGCACCGTCATCTGTCCGCGGCCGATACCGGCGCAGATGTTCGACATGCGGTAGTTGTAACCGATGGCCGTGTGCTGGTAGTAGGGATAAGCATCGCGGGCCTGGGTGGCATACCACATCACTTCGTTGGCGTCCTCTGCGCTGCGACAAATCAGGGCACCGCCGCCCGAGGTCGTAATCATCTTGTTGCCGTTGAACGACAGCACGCCGTACTTTCCGAACGTACCGAGCACTTGTCCGCCGAAACGCGAACCCATGCCTTCGGCAGCATCTTCCACCACGGGAATGCCGTATTTGTCGGCAATCGCCATGATTTCGTCAATGCGGTAAGGCATACCATACAGAGCTACGGGCACAATGGCCTTAGGCAGCTTGCCGGTCTTTTCCTTGCGGTCGATGATGGCCTTTTCCAAAAGAACGGGGTCCATGTTCCAAGTCTCCTTTTCTGAACCCACGAACACGGGCTTCGCACCCAGATAAGTCACCGGATGGCTCGAAGCGCAGAACGTAAAGCTTTGCACCAGCACTTCGTCGCCTGCCTTTACGCCGCAGCCAATCAGTGCCAGGTGCACCGCTGCCGTTCCGGCCGAAAGGCAAACCACCTTTCTGTCGAGCGGCTCTGTTCCATCCTCCTTACTGTTGGCAAACGCCTCCAGGTCTTTTTCGAAGGCATTGACATTGGGTCCCATAGGCACCACCCAGTTCGTATCAAATGCCTCCTTCACATATTTCTGTTCCAAACCAGCCTCACTCATGTGGGCAAGGCATAGATAAATCGTTTTACGTTCTTCTGACATATTACCTTTATATATTATTGTGTATTTACATACAAAGCATTCGCTCACCTTGCACGCTGAACTTTCGGGCAGAACTGCCTGCCCAACTTTTGTATCTTGAGCTTAAACTTCTTCTCCTGCAAACTTCACTTTAAAGCCAAGTACCGTAGCGAACATCATTTCGATATCTTTCCAAAAAGAGTAGTGACGATAATAATAACAGTTCAAGCGTACTTTGTCAGGATAGATAACCATATCATTATACTCCGTAGCAATCTCTTGCATGGGACGTGTATCGCCCTCTGCCTGTTTCTTTGCCACATATTCGCTAATCATTTCATCTTCCAAACGGTATTTCAACGTGGCAGGTCCGGTTATTCCCGGACGCAATTTCAGTACATCTCTATCATCACCTTGCAATTTATCGGCATATCCCGGTACATCCGGACGGGGACCGACAAACGACATATTGCCAATCAGCACATCCCACAAACCTGGCAACTCATCTAACTTATAATGACGAAGCTTTGCACCAAAGGGTGTAATACGCGCATCACCTGCTACTGAAACTGTTGAACCGTTATGATTTACAGTCATTGAGCGAAACTTATGACAATCGAAAAACTTTCCGCCCTTACCCACTCGCTTCTGTACAAAGAGTACAGGACCACCAGGCATTTTTATTTTCACCATGATGGCTACTATCAGAAGAATTGGCCACAAAAACATCAGCCCTAAAAAAGCGACCGTACGGTCAAAAAGCCATTTTAATAACATAATTACACTTTAGTTTTAGTCTTCGATTTCTATTTTTTTCTTTATTATTGCCGGCACTCCTACTGCCATTACATTTTCGGGAATATCATTACAAACCACAGAGCCTGCTGCTATGACGCAGTTATTTCCGATTCTGCAACCCGGCAACACGATTACCCCGGCACCTATCCATACATTTTCACCTATCCATATATCTTTATGCTGAGGTGGATAAATCTTACACAGTTTATTGTAGGGGGCATTAGGATTTGCGTTTGTTGTCAACAGAGTTCTATAAGCCAACGTACTGTTTTTACCGATGTAAATGTTTGCTGAAGCTATTAGTAAGTAATGTCTCTGCGTTGATGCTTACATTATCTTCGCTAACAATTGCCTCATTTTCTTTACACCATGAAAGGATACTTGAACATTCCTGCCTAATTTCCGACCTTAATGCGTCAACAGTTTTTTCTGACAGTTGCGCATAAATCTGAATATACAATGCTTCATTACGGATTCAATTTGCCATTTTTTATCAACTTCTCGAAATAATAACTGAACTCACCTATGATAGCTTTCTTATCTTCCTTACTATAATCATCAAAAGCATCAAATCCGCTAAAAGAAAAAACGCGTTTCATCTCCTTCGGATTCCACTTCATTTTAAGTATTCTGCCTATCAAAGTTATCACATCACCAAGTATCCACTTTGTACGCGTTCCAACACGCACTTTGATTGGCTCGTTATACAGCCCTTCTGTTGCTAACTTATACATCACCCATGGTATATCGAAACCTGCGGCAACTGGGGTAGCCAAACCACCCGTAAATCGGGCATTTGTTTCTATATAAGCCATTTTTTTTGTTTTTGAATCATAGCGAAAATCCATACCACAGACGCCACGAAAATCTACAGCATCCATCAGTTTTTTTGCTTCTGCTTCCAACTCTGGCATATCTACTATTTCGCGTTGAGTAGTAGTACCTCCTCCATCAGTCTTTGTCACAAGTGCATGATAAACCGTCATTTTGCAGAATCCGTTCCAACGAACACAGTCAACACTATAGTCTGTTCCGCCTATCCATTCTTGCAAAAGCGTTTCCTCATTCTTGTGTTCTTCCATAAGTTTCAGCAATGCTGCTTTGTCTTTGGGGAAATATACTCCCTTTGCAGAATTACCTATAACTGTTTTGAACACTACCGGATAATCTTTAACCTCGTCTGCTGAAGTATACACTTTCGGAACTGCCACTCCTGCTTTACGAGCCACTGCCGTACTTTCGGCTTTATTGGCAAGCATCAAAAGTTTTTCTGCACTTTCATAAGGTATTATCAAATCCTTCGGAAACTCATCACGATGACGCATTATTATTACACTCTCATCATGAGTGGGCATCAGCACCTGCGGCTTCAACTCTGAAATCTTTTCTTTCAACACATGGATAAAAGCCTCTTCTTCTTTAAAAGGGTCAGGATAAGTAAAACTTCCTGTGCAGAACTTTGACATAGAGCAAATGTTTTTTCTGCTCGTATCAGCTGCCCACACTTTTAATCCCTTGCTATGAAGCGATTTCAATATCGTATAGCCTACTCGATTCCAACAATAAGTCAGAATGACATCACATTGTACCATTAAGCAACCCTCCTTTCTTTATAACAACTAATTGCGAAAAGAGGTTGCAATCTAAATGCAACTGAATTTCCCCCGTGTAATTTTTTATTCATAACGTATTCTTTTTTGTTTTCATTTATAAATTCCAACAACAACCCATAGTGAGAAGTTTCTCTTACAATTAAAAAAAACTGGCACAGTTCAATCTATTCTTAGCCAGCCACACAAACGATTCAAAGATGTTTTCGTTGTAGACAAGGCGGTATTTCCAACGGTTATACCACCAGCGGCGGCTTTTACCTATAGCATACTTCAACTTTTTGCCAAGGGTGTCGATTCCAACTGTAGACATGGGGAGTTTTTCTTTCTCTGCAAAAATATCTGCGAGGATGCGGTTCGCCAGAGGCAAATCGCGTTCAAAGGCGAAGCGTGAATCTTCAGAGGAAAAGCACGCAGCATCCATACCGAAGTACTCCACACAAATGGTGGCTATGGCATTGAAAAAACGGGTCATGCGCTGCTCCTTATATACCTTATATATATAGGGCCAATCCATAGCTGCATGATGCTGCTGAAAATAAGTGCCCACATCCAGCACATGACGCAACAGTATTTCATTCGAGGCAAAATGCTCTCCGGTGTGACGCAACAGAAACAATGCGCCAAAGGTGGGTGGAGGTAAGCATACATGATGTATCGGACTTGTCATACACGTTTCTTGAGCAAGCACATCCATCAGCGTCTTTTCAAAACTGATGTTGCTTTTGTGCGAAACATCGTCAATAAATTTAGCATGATTTTCTACCTCTACGCCGTGATAGCTGAAAGTGGAGTGTTTATGGTATTCGCGGTGTACCGCCATGCCTAATTCCTGCTCCACCAGTTGATCTGCTTCTTCCTTTTGTCCAAACAAATACACATCCACATCGCCCACGGGCCGATGCTGCGGACGGGGCCAGCACCAACTGCAACCAACCCCTTTGAGCAAAAGCATACGTATGCCGTGGCAGGCGTAAAAGTCAGCCAACGAGGCAATGCATTGCTCGTGTTTGGCATAAAGTTGTTCCATCATGGCTACGCGACCAATCCATTGCAACAACAGCGGTTTAGGCGGACGTTGCGATTCGGGCAAACGTTCCAAGCCATCAAGCACCAAAGCGCTCACCCCTTGTCGCCAAGCCATAGCTAGCAGCGCGGGCCAATCAATACCAATAGGCAACAAAGCATCCTCCCTCACAGCATCGGCTGCAAGGGATAGGCGCACAAGCCTCAACAAGGCTTGTTCGTTATGAGTCATAATAAAATAGAGAATTTCAAAGTAAAAAAATCAACTAGAAGTTCTACGTTTTCTATTGATTTAAAACAAGTTCCCCACCGCAGTATCGCTCTGCGCCAATGCCGCCACTCGGGTGGGGAGGAAAGAATGAGTAAGTTGTAGAGTGCAACTACTACAAATCACTCCATATTTTATCCGTATTAGGTTATATCAATACATTAGTCCAAAAGCCCATAAAGGAAGTACATTAGCATACCCCGACTCAATGTCGTCTTTTACCACATACCCCTTTTCTATCTCAGCAATCTGTTTCTTTCCTTTATTGCGTCTACCAATTTCAAAAGTCATACCGTCTGCCCAAAAATCAGACACGGGCGAACACATCACATCGGCTACTACGCGCATTTGATTCATAAAGAAGGTCTCGCACACATTACCCATATCAGCACGCTTGGGCGCAAGCACATAAATAAGGTTCGTATTGTCCAAATACAATTTTTCAACCTTCCCCAATCCGCGTATGCCGCCTACGGCATCTCGCAATTGAGTTATCAAATAACTGTTCCATACAAGCTGTTTTACCGCAAATTTACTCAAACTGCATCAATCTCGTGCAGTTTTCAGCAATTCTTGCACAAGATTCGTGCAGAATTTATCGATTTCTGCATCAATCTCATGCAATATTCGTTTTATTTCTTAAAAGGATAGGTCTCTGCACCCGGGCTCGACAAACATTTCAGTCTGCAATGGTACTTCGACACAAAACGTTTCTTGGCTATTTCAGTTACAGAATTACCGGTATTACGCGGAATACGGTTTCCAATCACACGAGCATGCTTTTCGGTTACATTAACATCCTTAAACAAGGAGTTCTGCAACGTTTTTTCCAGCTGTTCTATGGCATGAGTTATATTTTGGCCTTTTAACTCAACGAACACTTCACACCATTTTTGGTTTTCTGTTTCTATCAGAATCAGTTTATCGCACTTAATTATCGCCTTGTCGTTAATGATACCACCATCCACGGCATAAACTGCACACGTATAAGCCTGAGGCATGGCAAGGCTATATTTCTGTCCCTTTTCACCAACCGACAGATTTTTTCTGCTCGTCCACTGTTGTTCGGGCTGTCCTTCGTAAGCATCAAGCCTCTCCTTCAGTGTTGCCATAAATAAGTTGGTTTAATTGGTAGGTGTATTCATCCACTTCTTCGGAAATGGAGTCTAAAAAATCTCCCTTGATAAAATGGTATTCCGTATCCATGATGTTCTCGAAGCGTCCGTCCTTGATACAGTAGGCCGAATAAGCACCGGTGGGCAATACGTAGGGTTTAAGCCCCATAGCCTCCACTTTTTCAGCAGCTTTTTCGTAAGCCTCGGCAGCCAACATCCACACGTTCAAAGCTGTTAGCACGTAGGGGCTGTGCGTGGTCAGAAAGATTGAACTGTCGTAATCCGCCACCGTATCCTTCATACGTACCGTCAAGGCTATGAGCAGTTTGATTAGCTCAAACTGTGCCGAAGGAAACAGGTTTTGCTCTAATTCTTCAACAAACAAATGGAACGACTTGTACTCCGAACGCCGCTTCATCTGTTCAAAGATTTTCTCTAACGTGGGGAATGCGTCAAGCGTCGTATCCGACACTTTTTTTCCATCCGTTTTAATCAAATCCTGCACTATGGAAGCTAGCATGTTCTTATCTATCTTCTCGCCACTTTGCGCAATATTCACCACATATTCCATCGGACTGATTTTGGCCGAAGTACCAACCTTCTGTGCCAAAAAACTGGCCAGCACCTGAATGGGCAAAGCCGATTGTACACCGCTCGAAGCATAGTGTGGCTTGATATTCAAATGTTTGTCGGTTAAGGTCAAGACCTCGCCATTTTGATCATCATAATGATAGCTCATGTGATTGGCGAAAACCAATTCCAACGGATTCTTTGCATCGAAATTAGCGCGTGCCTCTCTCCATTCCAAAATAAAATTAAAGAGAAAGTCTATGTCTTTCGACCGATACAAGTTTTCTATATTCTGAATGGACGAGAGCAAGTTGCGCTCTGCAGGCAGAAAACACAACTTCACATTATGCTTTTCCTTCTCAAAGTTCAAAGTCGGCTTTATGATAGCATTGCGTTTCTTGCCATGCATTTCAATCTGCACAGCCTTACCCTCATACTTTATAAAGCTATTGTCCGTAAAAAAATCTTCGTTTAAATGATGAAATTTCATCAATTCATTCCAAAAGCGATAGTAATGCGTATAGTTATATAAAGCACTGCGTTCACCTATCATAATCTGCTTTTCAATCCAGCTGCAAAAACACAGAATTTTCATGAACGTACTCTTACCCGTGCTTTGTTCACCGACTAGCAACATAACCTGGGTAATTGGCACCCTACCGGTATCTACCAACGGACCAATATTCTTTATCTCAATCGCTTGCATAGCACATTCTATTTATATAAGTAGGTGTTCAAAATTATTTTATATAATTCTATCGAAGTATTTTTACTTTGCTTCGCCAAGTCAGGCTGCACCTCAGCATAGCTCTTGAGAGCAAGCTCTCGTCGCTCTGCATTCGGTTTGCACTGACATTCGCACAGAACAAACAACTACGGCACAATAACGCAATTCAAATGTAAAAATAATTTTGAACACCTACTTAATGTAGGTTCTCAAATATCTTACTATGCAAAGGTAAGCTTTATTAAATAAGTCAGCAAGCCCTATTCCTTTTTTCTTAAGCACAGAAAGCTACTTACCTGCTTATAATCTCCCCATAAAAATCCAACAAGCATTTTCTGACAAAACCTTGTTCAAAACGTGTGGCAATGATTTCACGCGCTGCTCCGGCCATGCGTTGCCGCATGGCATCGTCTGTTAGCATTCGTTCCATGGCCTCACGAAATGCCGAGGCATTTTTCGAAGGAACAATCAAGCCATTCCGTCCGTCTTCAATTATTTCGCGACTTCCATTGATATCCGTCACCACCGAAGGCAGTTCCATAGCTCCGGCTTCAAGCACCGTATTGGGAAATCCCTCACGATAGCTTGGAAATACAAAGCAGTCGGCGGCTGCATAATGGGCTAACAGATCCTTGCCATATTGCGGACCGACATATTCTATATCTTGGCACGTTTCAATAGCCTTTCGCGCTTTATCAGAAATAGGGTCCAACGCATCTTCAAATTTACCTACCAGCAACAGGCGCATGGGTCTTTGCTTTCTAAGTTTCAAAAAGGCCTCAACCAGTTCATCAATGCCCTTATCCTTTACAATGCGTCCCACAAACAGAAAGGTAAATCGCGAAGCATCCTTGATACGTGCCACTTGCTCCTTATCGGCATTTTCCTTCTTCCAAAATGCCATATCCACCCCCATCACATTGCCATAGCCCAACACCCGCATCGGCTTCCGGGTGATATGCCGTTGCAAATCGTCCATCACTCCTTTTCCTTCCGGAATAATGTGGGTGGCACAGGCGCAAGTCAGCCAGTCGGTCAGCATCAATATCCTCCGCGACATGCCGGTTGATGTAGGCCACACCAATCCGGTAAATGTATGCACGCGTCGGGGTACGCGCGTCAACCAAGCGGCCAACATACACAGTAGCCCTGCCTTGGGTGTCATGGAGTGCACCATATAGGGCCTCTCCTTTCGAAACACTTGAATCAAGTTCCACAGCGACTTCAAGTCCTTCCAAGGTGCCATGCGTCGCTGCATCGGCACCTCGACGCACCTCACCCCCATCTCTCGCAGTCCTTGCAACTCTGGTCCGGGTGAAGAAACTGAAACTACCTCATACTCTTGTTTCTGCAACTCTGGAACTATTCCTGTATAAAAGCCGCAGGATTGGGACACGGTAACAGCACGGATTATCTTTATTGGGTTGTTATTCATTGCTTAAGTCATTTAAAAGCAAACTGGTGTAATAATGTGCTCTTTTATCATTCAAATGTCCTGCATCCTTAAAGTACGTGGCATTTTTCATGAAAGCTTCCGCTGAATGATAATTCGCAAGGTGCATTAAACACTACAAATTATTATACAATTCATTATATGAGTCTACCATCTTTTGAATATCATACTTTTGCGCTCGCTCCCAACATTTGGCAGCAATATATTTATAGTATTCCTTATCTACTGATAACTTTTGAATGATTGTAGCCAACGCTTTTTCATCACCATGAGGAAAAAGTATACCATACCCTTCTACAACTTCCCGTAAACCATCTACATCACTTGCTATAAAAGGTTTATTAACGGACATACCCTCTATGTTAGAAAGTGAAAGCCCCTCAAAATGAGAAGACATCACTACAATATCAGCTGTCTTTAACACATTAGGTATATCACTACGTATACCCCAAAATTTTACATTATCAGTAAGCCCCAATTGAACTACTAAATTTTCTAGAATATTTCTTCGACTTCCATCACCTACCAACCACAACTCAAATTTCCTTTTATCCAAATATGTAAAAGCTTTTATAAGAGTATCCTGGTCTTTTTGATAACGGAAACCCGCTACCATTACAACAACAATTCGATTACTTTTTAATTCATCAACAGGCTTAGCATTATAAAACTTATATATATCCACTCCATTAAAAATAGTACAAATTTTCTGTATTTCCGGCTGATACTTACGAAGATTTTCCTCTGCTTTTTTTGAAATACATATTATTTTTTTATATCTACTATACATCCACTTATCAATCCGAACATACCACTTCCAATTGCGTCTGCGATTGGAAGTGGTATGTTCGGTTGTGAAAAGCACGACAGAACATAACATGCTGCATATAGCTGCAAACAATTGTGGAGCCGTATTATGAGTATGAACAACGTCATAATTCTTCATTAATCGTAATAGTTTTAAGATAAAAAAAGGATTATAAACATTGCAGTTATGACCAAAAGCATAAACATTTATTCCTTTTTCTAAAAGAATCTGTTTAAATATAGTATCAACTCCATCAAAGCAACAAACATCTACTTGATGTCCCTTATCTCTCAACATTGGAACAATCTCAGATATCAACTTTTCAGCACCACCTGTAGCAAGGCTTGTAATTACATGAAGTATTTTCATTATAATTGATTTATGTTTTTACAATGATTATATCATTTCTAATTTATAAGTTTACAACCTCGTTTATAAAATCCATAAAGTTTAAAAACAAAAAACTTTATAGTTAATATTCGAGGCCTTATTTGTGACATTTCTTTTAGGAAACCCACAAAGTTCTTTGCCTTTAAAAAATGTACAGCGACATCAACTCTTTCACATACAATGATATTCTGTTGCATTTCTAAAGGTAAACTCTTTATTATCGGACTCATTTTTTTTAGGTAAAACATTCTTCTCTCTTTTACAACTTGTGATGAAACCCTACTATTCCGAAATTGTAATATACGTTTAAAACCCAAAAAATCATCTGATTTTATAGAATATCTATTTAAAAGACGAGTTATAAACTCCCAATCTTGATGTCTTTTAAATGATTCATCAAAACCACCTAATTCCTCCCAAACTGAACGTCTTACTAAAATAGAACTACTTGCAATTTCTATTTTATGCATCATATATTCATAAAGAAATTGCCCATCCATCAAAGCATGTTCTTCGCCAACCTTATTATCATTAAGAAAAGTTTCATGCGAACAATATACTGCTCCAAATTCTATTCCAAGAGCAGATAATTGTTCTACCTGTCTTTTTATCTTATCAGGTAAAAAGACATCATCATCATCTAACAAAGCAATATATTCTCCATTGGATATTTTCACACCTGTATTCCGAGCAGCAGAACCATTTTTATTTATTTCATGACAAACATAATGTACATTTTCTAATGACAAATATTTATTCATTAAAATAGCAGTTTCTTTCTGCTTTGTAGTATCTAAGCCATTGTCATCGACAATAATTATCTCTATTTTTTTATATGTTTGAGATAAAACACTATCTATACAACGATCTAAAAATTCAGGACCACCATATGTAGGTATTATTACCGAAACTAACCCCTTAATCATTTTAATATTTTATAATTAGTAATACAAATCTTTTTTGAAAATAGAAAACCAAAAAACATCCAAAGAATTAATGCGTTCCATAAATCACCAGAGAACATGGCTCCTGGAACTGAGCCAAAGAACAGCAATAATAAACATATAAACTCTTCAGTACCAATATGTTTAAACTTTTTATACGCAGCCATCAAGATAGAACCTAAAACGCTACACGAGAGTATAAGACCTCCATCATAAAGCAATTGAAGAATAAAATTGTGTGGATATACCTCACCAGTATTACGTTCAAACTGTGCCAATCCGTTTCCTACAAGTGGTGAGTTCAAAAATCCTTCAATTGCCATATTGGAAATAGACATACGTCCATTTGTCATATCACCACTATCTTCCAAGCGAAGAAACTTATCAACAAAAACAATCTGTATATCATATTCAGCAAGAATTTTATTAAAAGTTTGCAGTAGTGGAACAAACGAAACACCCAAAATAATTGCTCCGATTGCTATTACAAGAATACGTTTTTTTTGAACGTAAAAATTATTATCATTAGTTACTCTTATTACAAAGAAACTGGCAATTAACAATAACACGCATAGAATTGGTCCACGAGATCCAAACATTGTCATCTGTATAAGATAGAAAATATTTATAGCAGTAAAAGGCAATAGAATAATGCGTATCCATTTTTTTTCTTTCTTGAAAAAGAACCTCATATACACAAGATTAGCAAGCACTGGTATTAACATAGAATAGCACTTACCCATTGAAAGAATACCTTCTTCCATAATAGAATCTAAGATAATTTGACGTATATAGAATATTCCGACAGACGGAAATAGAAACAATGCTAGAAGAAAGGTACGCACATCAATTCTAATAATGCCTGGAATTATAAAAGCTGCCAATGTAAATATACAAAAGTATGGTAGAGAAACTGAAGGCTGTCCTACATACCTATTCGTAAACATATACCACATATTACATAGTATAAATATACCTATGTGTGCCGGAGTTAGACTAAATAAACTTCTACGTTGCCAAAAGATGCCAACAAATAGCAACAATACAACTATTACTCCATACATTATCGCCATAAATCCCGAAAAAGAAGGATTTGCAGCAAGAAAAATAAGATTAAGTATTTGAGTATCAGCAAAAAATGCTAAAAGTAAAGAAGCTATTACAGCATTAGTAGGAATTTTCCGATTGAGAATTCTCATTGACTTTTATATTATCTAGTTACTTTTATAATAATCATCTGAATCATATCTATCATTATTTTACGTTCAGAAGATTCAAGACCTATTATATATATTACGACTCCATTAAGCAATAGAGAAAGAATACAAAGTAAAACTAACCCCCAAAATGTCATTGGTATAACCTGTGATATTTCTACAAACAATCCTAACATTATAACTGCAACAATTGCGTTACGCAATACTACAGAAACAAAAAAATGACTAAGATTGAAATCTATCAGACGATGTAGAAGTAATATTTTCGCAAAAAGACAAAAGAGTGATGTAAAAATCGACACACTCGTTACCATATATGGTTCTATATCAAATAATAACAAACAATAAGCTAAAGGTAAGTCCAAAAGCATGATAATTGACACAACTATCTGAAAAAGTTTTATATTTCCTGTAGCTTGCATTGCTGTATCAAGTGTACCACCCATTGAATTAATAAGAGTCATTATAATAGCCATAACCAAAAAACCATCAGCAAACTCTGGTGCTTTACCTAACCACAAACTAAGTACATAGTTTGGCCGAACAAGTATAGGCAAAAAACAGATAAGTAACAATAAGAATGAATACTTTGAACCTGCTCGTACGAGAAACAGCATAGACTCTTTATCGCCTACAGCATAACGTTTAACAATTTGTGGATTCATCGACTGCTGAAAGCTAGAAATTAACGTTTGAATAGCTGCACTTACTTGAAAGGCAACACCTCTAGCTGCATTAACAGCAGGTCCGCAGAATATATTTATAATTAGATTAACACCTTGATTTCGAGCCACAAAACCCGCACCTCCGCAAAATGCCCAACTTGAAAAGCCAAACATCTCTTTATACATACTCCAATCCTTTTTCCACTGGAAAATACACTCCGGAAACTTACGTTTAGAATAAACAAAAAACAAAAGAAAGTTTATATATGCCACTATAAGCATTAGTGTACTATAAAGAATAAGTTTATCGAATGATACAACTTTAAGTAAAAATACAAAACCAAGTTGAATCACATAGTCTAGAATACTAATATAAGCATATACTTCCATCTTTTCATGAGCTATTACACTTGCAGTATATGGAACAACTATAATTCTGCTAAGAAATATGAGAATTGAGATTTGATAAACAACATTGGCCGCATATAATCGATTAGATGGAAGTACAACATTGTTATTTACATACCAAAGTCCAATTGTCTCAAGAAGTATTACAACTATAACAGCTATAGTAATATGAATATGTATGGTTGTTGAGAAAATTTTCTTTTGATAAATTATATCATCCATACCCTGTGTAAAACTCAAATATCTTTGAGAAGCTTGCACCATAGCACTATTGAGAAATGCAAGCATTGAGACTATGCCTCCTACTACATTATATATACCATAATCTTCTACTCCCAATACAGACAGCACAACTCTTGAAGTATATAGAGATATACCCATAATCAAGAGAGTACGAACAAAAAGAAGAAGTGTATTTTTTGCTATAACTTTATTACTTAATTGTACCATTATTTTTTCGTTTAGATTTTTCAAGAAAATCCTCAAACCCATCAAAAAGAGCTTTATGATTTTCTAACCAATATTCAAATTTGTCTTTCAGACGCGATTTAATTGGAGCTATATCATATTGTTCTATGTTGTGCTTATCAATAAAGAGACCAAATTCTGGGCGGAAGTCGGTTATCGTTGGCTCACGATTTTCTCTTTCTCGTATTGCATTAGCATACACTATAGCTTCATCTACCCACTGTTTTTGTCGCTTTGCATAATACTCTTCAATTGTATAGATAACCCTACAGGGCACACCTGCGGCTACGCTATTTGAAGGTATTGGTTTGTTAACAATAGAACCTGCTCCAATAATACAATTATCTCCTATTATCCCCCCCTTAAGAATTGTCACATTTGTACCGAAATATACATTATTTCCAATTCTAACACGACCTGAAGAACTTAGAAACTCACCAAAAAGCGGCAAAAATACCCTATGACCGAAATCATGTGTCATAATTGTAAAATTATCATTCATATCCACATTATCTCCAATTGTTATCAAAGAAGGTCGCATCAAATCTATTTTTGTATGTTTTGAGGAACGAAATATACAATTTTCTCCTATTCTGATTCCTTTTTTACGATAGTAGTTTATTAAAGAATCACTAGACCGACGAACCCATAAATCTAAAATTATTTTCTGTAAGTGTTTGAACATTGTTGTTTCTTTTTAAATATTGTAGAATAGTTTCATAAATGAAAACTTTGTTATTACGTAGGCTATCAATGAAGTAATTCCTAGTATTGCTAAAAATCCCAGTAACTGCCCCCAATAACTAGAAAATAAATTCAATGGTATCACTATTTGATAAATAATCATATAATGAAGCGCAAATATAGGAATAAGCATTAGTGACATACGATTAATCACATCTTTGTACTTCTTGAAGTCCGTATTTAAGAACATAATCATTATTGATGCACTCCATAACATCACAGATAACGAGGTATAAGCATATTCACCATTGACTATATTAGTAGATATAAAAAACATCCAATACATATATCCAACCGCACATATAGTAAAAAAAGTACAGAATACAAGTAAGCAGTCAATTTAGGGCTTAGCCTAGAGAGTAGGCACTTTTCGGTGCCTACCTTCACTGACTTGTTAAAATTTAAATTGATTTTTAACGCTAAGGACTATTATAGTCCGATGCTAGAGGGTAAGAGAGAGAAATAATCCCTGCATTCCTCAAAAATTTTTGTGAAAAATTTACCAAGGTAACTCCATACGGAACTGCCATGAAGTATCACTGTGCTGATGATGCTGTGATACGTGGCAGACATTTGACCTTACTCTTAAAGTTCTCTTATTGCTAATGCAAATCTTGCAACTTTTTCAAACCTACTGAAAGATAATAATTTTCCTTACATTCTGGTTTGTTCGTAATAATTTGTAATCTACCTTTTGGTATGCAAAAGTTTTTACTTATTATAGAACGAAGAGACTCAAAAGACATTATATCATATATTCCACTACATGTAGGTGTTTTATCTGGATCTAACAAATCCTTATTATCATGATTCATAGATAAAATTCTTTCTACTTTTTCCTCACCCCAAGGTCTTGCAATTATATCCGATTCAATATGAATATTAATCGTTTCAACATGAGGATTTTTAGAAGGCATAAACAAGATATTTTGCTCAAATGGCTTAAGCACTCGTTCTATAAAATCAAAAGAACATGCCAATTCTTTCCGCCCAATCCATTTCAGATGCACTTCCAGATATTCAATGTTTGCATCATCATACCTAAACATTCCTTCATTGTTAAAATAAGTTTCAAACAGCATTCCATCAAAGAATGGATTTTCCTTACCAGTATAATAATTTGCTATATTATTCACATTTTCCACATAAGAGTGACAATCATAGCAATTGGCAAATGCTGCCCACATAACCAACCTTCCTAAAAGGAATAACTCATCACGATTATAGTTTTTGGGATTACTTTTTTTAATTAGTTGCAATGCACTCCTCTGTTTTTCAAAAGTGCCAGACAACAAGTCCTCTTTCAAATGATTTATACAAGATTCTACTGGCCAATCATTATACTTTATAGCTTCATTAGAATAACCTACTGAAAAAGAATTTATCAACATTCCAGCATTTAAACTGAATTTTCCAATCAATGAAGTATGTTCCCAACTTGTTTGTTTTCCATTTGTCAAGGAATAAACAGTTGTGCGGACTTGTTTAAAAAAATCTTCAATTTGAAGACCTTTTGTTTTCATGTGCCGAAGAAGCGCACCGGTATATATGCTATTTTTTCCCATACCACCATCCATAGCCGTTTCTCCAGATGAGGTGGAATAAGCTATAAGGGTTCCTTGTGGAGCAAATACTGGTGCAAGATTCGTTGACGCAATTCCTCTCCCAGTACCATAAGGATTATTTCTGCAAGCATCAATAATTTGAATATTCATCTTGCATCCTGTATCGTGCATATTTGTAACTATGCTCTGAAGGTCAAACGTAGTGTGCTCTATTGCTGTTTTATTATCTACTTCCGAATCCGTTAACAATAAATAGTTTTTGCCTTCAAATTCCACTCCATGACCTGCAAAATAAAACAATCCGACATTGAATTCAGCCAATTTATTCCTAAAACATTCAAATTGATTTACAAAATCTCTTATTTTAGCATTATATAATTCTATTACATAAAAACCCAATATCTTTAGTTCTGTCGATACAGCCTGCGCATCATACACGGCATTTGTTAGTTTTTTAACTTGCATATACTCATTTACACCAACGACGAAAGCTAAGCCTCTGTATTGAATATTCATTCTCTAAACAATTTATTAATAGGATAAGAAGTCTATTTAGGCCTACCTCAAAGAATATATACTTTTAGGAGCCTTAACCGACTTTTAACGTTAACGACTATTCTAGTCCGATACAAGAGGGTAAGAGGGAGGGATTATCCCTGCAACCCTCAAAGTTTTTTATAAAGAAAATAAACTGGGTTAATCTGTATTCTTTTTCCTGTTGCCAGCAGATTTCTTACCTGAAGCACCGGCTGCTTTAGACTTGCCAGATTTTGAACGTTTAAAGTTTGAAGAAACTTCTTTTGATAAAGCCAATTCTTCTTCGAGAAGACGGTTT
>ULXR01047925.1_pt1 | contig 17866 bp, 18 predicted proteins | sample 1961511 | NCBI WGS metagenome assembly ULXR01 (sample SAMEA4835844, study PRJEB28245) | human gut metagenome | biome: gut microbiome; material: fecal sample | place: Denmark | collected 2008 | reverse complement strand
CTGCCGTAACCACTCGTTCATAAAACGATCGTAAATGATATACCCACAAGGAGTCTGATAGACTAGTTCGTTATCGAGCAACTTTTTCAATGAAGCACTAACGCTACTTGCGGCACGGAGTCGATGTCGGCTGATAAAATCCCCCGCCAACACCTCTTTAACGCAGCCTTCCCGAGCGATGGCTTTCAATAGACGTATGTGACCTGCTGAGTAAGCTTTCAGCAGATCCGCATACGAATAGCTTTGTTCGGAAACGATCTGTCCCGTAGCATATGCCACCAACTCCTTATCCACATTCTGATTATAACCATACAAGCGATTAAGAAGGCACTGAATGTACCAGGTATGTCCGTCAAATTTATCGTAAATCGTATCGAAAACCTCACGAGGGAGTTGCACGCCATGTTCAGCAAAGTGTCTAATGGCAAAACAAGCATACGCCTCACGATTAATGGGACCGATGGTCAGCAGTTGCGTACTCTGATAGAACGGCCTTTTAGACGACATGAACATCTCCTGCATCAAATGTTGCTTGCTGCCTGCAAAGATGAAGTTCACATTGGGTAGGAACTGGATATAAGAGCGTAACGAAGCCTCAATCCCTTTCTCCTGATATTCAGCAATTTGTTGAAACTCGTCAATAGCAATATAACACCGTTTCTCCGAGGATCCCAGATAATCGAATATCTCTTTCAACGTACTCTCTTCTTCTTGGGGTGCTACGTCAATCGTCACTTTTGGAACCCCAGTCAGTTCGTCAAAGGTGAATACCGGACGACAGCTGCGAATAAATTGCCCTATGCGGCTTAACGCTTTCTGAGGTGCAGTATCCAGTTTACCCAATACCGTATTGGCAAACAACCGCACGAAATCACCCATTGACTGCGTAGAATAAATATCCATATAGAGCGTGGCAATATCGGGTTCTTGCTCTTTTAGGCGATAAAAGGCATGACGAATTAAACCGGTTTTACCCATACGACGCGGAGCTATCAATGTCACGTTACGTCCATTATGGAGTGCATTGAGAATAGCAGCCGTTTCCGTCTCACGGTCACAAAAGAATTCAGGGCTGTGATAGCCCGCTATCAGAAAAGGATTGTTCGGTTTCATATTATGCTATCCAATCATTACAAAATCATCGTAACGCAAATATCGTAATTAAATATGAAACAACCAAAGAAACCACTAAATAATTTATAACCAAATGAAAAAGCAACTTTACTTCATTCCCGTATTCATATATACGTTCATTAAAGTAAAGTCAAAATAAGGGGAGAAAAGAGATGGCTACGCCAGATAAGTCAGTCGAATTACAGAATGTTACAAATGATAACTCTTCGAACAGGATAAGTTTTCTCCTCGCTGGCTTTGATTCAAAATAAGTGTAAAAAATGGATGGCTTTTACAATTTGTTGCATAATATTTATACCTTTGCATATGAAATTGTGAGTGTATTTCGGTTATATAAAAATAAGGAAACTCCAAAAGATGTCACAATATAGTTCCTCGTATAACTACGATTCGCTGGATGATGCGTTTAATGCGGTGAATAGGAAGGGAAAGATGCAAAAAAAGTATCTTTCACCTGAATATTTAACTGTAGCTCAGGAATATCGTGATATGAGAACAGAACTAAATAAAATATTAAGAAAGAAAAAAGCTGAGCGTACAGAGGCAGAGGAGAACAAAGTTAACCAGTTGAAGCAATTAATGAATGATAATGCTCAACAACAGAAAATCTTATTGCAAGAGCATCTTAGCAATGTGTCTTCAAAGATTTTATCAAGTAGTTTTCGTTTCAACCTTACTCCAGATGCGTCAAGAGATCCGCAGAAGCCACTTTATAGTATTGGGGCTACAGCTGAAGAGTTTTTCGCAATGCAAGTCCTTTGCAGAAATGTGAAGAAACTGTTTAAAATCACCATGTCAAGTCGCCACGAAATACTTTCTCAGTTAAAAATGTTATTAAAGGAGGATAAAAGTAGGTACTATATTATCCGAACTGATGTTTGTCACTGTTTCGAATCGATACCGCATGATAAGTTGTTTGAGTATTTGGAAGGCAACAATTTACTTGATGTAAAGAGTAAATCCCTTTTGCGTGGACTTATCCGAAATGAGTTTGAAACCAAAAATCTGCGCCCACTTATATCGACTAAAAAAACAGGTATTCCACGAGGTTGTGCTATTAGTTCTCTACTATCTGAATTTTATCTGTCCAAAATAGATGAGTTACTAAGACACACACTGCCAGGAATTGTATTCCTAGCAAGATATGTGGATGATATTATCATTGTTGTACATCCTGATTTAGATGATGAGCACTGGTGGTCATTAGATGATTATGTCAAAGTTTTAACTGATGTCTATATTAGACATGGCTTGACAATTCACACACCTACAGATGGGACAGGCAAATGCTATACATATGATTCAAAGGATACAAAGGGGCTAAAATTTGATCTTTTAGGATATACTATACAGTCCATAAAAGGAGACAATGACAAACAAGGCTTTTTCTCTTTATCTAAGAAAAAAAAGCAAAAGATACAAAATCGCATAACAAAGACTTTTCAGGAATTTGACAGTTTGTTGAATACTATGTCTTACGATATTGCAGCTCATTATTTGTTTGATGCATTACATGTTTTGACATGCAATATCAATCTGTATAATGCAAAGCGAGGTGTAAAGGTGGGTATTTTTTACTCAAACCAACTGCTGGACAATATAAAAGATTTAGAAAGGTTGGATAATTATCTTCAATATAAGTGTAGCCAAATATCATTGGGTGGCAAAGCTGGCGTTGCCCCAGATAAACAACCACAAATTGAAGCGAATTTGAAGAAACAGCTTAAACAAATATCCTTTATTAAAGGCTTTGCAACACCTCATAAGCGATATAAGGTAAATAAAAACAGATTGCAAATGATTAAACAATCGTGGGTATGAGAAAGAGAAAGAAGATAAAGCTTAGTTATAGTAAAGAGCGAGTCCTCTTTTCTGATGTCTTGCCCTACGAGTGTCCTATAATATTCTCAAACAGATATTTATATCGATTTCTTGCCAAATATTTATGGATTGGTGAAGAACAAAAGATTGATAATATCGCCTGGAATGTCTTGAAACAATCTAAACGTTGGGATCAAAAGGATGCGAATGCTTTTGCTGCATTACTATTTGGATGCTATGAAAAGGGAAAAAGAATCGGGCCACTTCAACATAAACTAAACGACCTATTCTATCCCTATCAATTTAATATCGCTCACAAAACGAATAAGAACAGGACACTGTCAATTATTCATCCATATAACCAGTGGCAGGTAGTAGAATTCTATGAGCAGTATAAGTATTCTATACTTTATCTTTGCAACCAAAGCAGTTACTCTATTCGTAAACCACATAAGATTGCTCAATACTTTTATTATAGAGATCGACTTCACAGAAAATTATCTGGGCATGAAAGTGATAAGGTTGAATTGTTTTTCAATGAATATGAGAATTTAAAAACTTACTTCAGTTACGAAAAGTATGCAAATATATACAAGTTCTACGAGGATTACAGGTATCAACGAGCAGAAAAGAAATTTAAATATCTTGTGAAGTTCGACCTTCAGAGCTGTTTTGACAGTATTTATACCCATACCATAAGCTGGGCGACAGCAGGTGGTGCGGACAAGGTGAAAGTTTTGCCTGGATATCATGGTTCTTGGGTTGGCGATGCATTTGATAACCTAATGCAGTCAGTTAATGCTCGTGAAACGAATGGAATTGTAATAGGCCCTGAGTTTTCTCGAATCTTTGCAGAGATTATACTTCAGTATATAGATCAAAAGGTTGAACAAGAACTATTGGAAAAGAATCTTCGTCAGAAATCCACCTATGAGTGTTATCGGTACGTTGATGACTATTTCCTCTTCTATAATGACGAAAAGGACAAAAATCTCTTCATGGAAAGTCTAACAAAACGGCTGAAAGAATTCAAATTGCAGATCAGCCCATCCAAAACAGAAGAGTTTGAAAGACCGTTCATAACCAAGGTGACCATTGCCAAACAGCGAATTGAAAATTTGCTTAGTAATATATTCTCGATTCCTCTTTGGGAAGAAATAGAATCAAATTCAAGTACGGAGAAAGACACTGAAGACAAAGATTTGGATAAAGACAGGGAAGTATTAGAAAAAAAATTCAATATATACCTGCCAGCAAATGACGTAAATACTCAAATAAAAGTAATAGTAAAGGAATGCGGGATTGAATATCGCGATATAGCAAACTATCTGCTAGAGAAGATAAGTCAACGCCTTGACACTTTTCTTAATCGATATGAAATTGGCTTCAAGAAGTATGAGCGACTTATGTCAAAAGAGGAAACGAATAAAGATGATGTTGAAACTCATGCACAACGAGCACAAAGAAAGCTTACTAGTTATCTTGTATCTCTGATTGATGTGACGTTCTTCGTGTTCAATAGCAACAGGCAGATAAATACAACATTAAAGTTGCAGAAGATTATGAATTCAATAATTATCTACGCAAAGCGACATGGAGATTTCAAGGTTAATCATGCGGTTAGATTCCAAACAATAAGTAAGGATATTATTTTTAAGAAGATTCAAGATGAAATTGCCTTGGTGCTGACTACAACTGATTCGCATCGAAGCACCTTGCATGAGAGTCTCTATCTGTTAATATTGGCTAAAGAATTAGGTTATGCATATCTGCTTGCACCTGAAGTTATTAAATCATTCATTGAGAAAAGTGAACTGCAGTATAATCTTTTCGCATGTCTTATATTATTGTATTACTATGCGAATCACAAGTGCTATGATTCACAAAAAGCTTTATTAAAAGAAGAAATTCTGAAGAAGTATAGACTTGTTACAGAATCGGAGCGTAAACGCAATTCAGAACTCACGATTCTCACTGCAGATATGATGACTTGTCCCTTTGTGAATGATGCATACAAGCAAAATCTTCTTACATTGATGGGCATTACTGAGATGAGAGATCAGCAAATGATAATGAGCTTTGCTAAGAAGCAAAAGTACATTTTCACTCGCTGGACAATGTTTAATTTAAATAAAGAATTACAGGCAAAGATTTCACAGGAGGTATATTCGTAGCTTCTGTAACAGCTGTTGGTCCAACTACACATTCACACACATAACCTTCAAGCTAGCCGAAACGACGCAAGAAGTTACGTTTTCCAAAATGGTTGGTTAGGATTGTACTGAATGTGAAATCTTTTGCCTTTTCTCAAACCCTTAGACATAGAAGTTGGCATTCAATCAAATACTGTTTCAAAAAGGTATATTTACAACCTTTTTTTGTATGAAGTCCTTTGATTCTATTGAAACATAGCTGAGTTGTTTTGGGACATTGAAATGCCCCAAACAGCTCAGAAAAATGGCTTGACACAGTTTAGTTTTCACTACCCAATTCTTTTAAATATATTTTTTATATTCTGTTTCTTGGGTTTGCTCTATTTTTCTCAACTTGAAACCTGGTATTTCGCAAAAAATCTATTTGCATTTCATCGCCATGTCTACATATCTCAAAAAGGTTGTGTGCCCTGGTTTTACCATTTTTCAAAGGTGAAATGATATATACATTCTTATTCAACGGTGCAACATAGACTTATGTCAAAAGTGACTTTACTTTATACCCGTATTCATATATACGCCAATTAAAGTAAAGTCAAAATAAGGGAAGAAAAGAGATAGCTTCGCCAAAAACAGAGCATCCGATTTGCCGAAGCCTACCAATGATAAGCCTGTTTTTTTCTTTTGGCTGCAAAATCTTCGTGACTGCATCTTGCTTTTAGTTGACATCAGTTGGTGAAAATTCCACTTATTTTGTACCTTCGCAACGGATAGAAAACAGGTGGACTTCGGACGGGAAAAGGAAGTTTTCCCGTTGGTTCTGATTCAAGTGAAAATGAAGTAAAACGAACGGTTTTTAGGTCTGAAAAACAAGCGAAAAAAGACTTTTCTACCGTTTAATACGTAACTCTTTTATATTCAAGTTATTCGGTATGCTGCATCGGCATTCTACAATTCCACGAAATAAAACGGGAGAAGAAAGGGCGCTTTGTGAGATTCCTGAAAGTGGAATTTGACCACATTATGGGAGCCCATTAGTGACTAAATGCGACCGACTGTAATTATCGGAAAATATTTCCTGCTGATTATAGTCTGTATAAAAGCATTAAGGATTTTCGCAGCAAAAGTCAGTTATAACCATTTAATATTCATCATTATGTCAGAATGCAAAACAGTGACATTGAGGACACGCCCTCTGAAGAAAGGTATGCTGTCGTTCTACCTTGATTATTATCCGGGCTACCGGGATCAGGAAACGATGAAGACCATCCGTCACGAAGGATTGAACATTTACATCTATGCCAATCCCAAGAACCAGCGTGAACGTGACTTCAATGCCATCATGTCGGAAAAGGCTGAAGCAATCCGGTGCCGGCGGTTTGAAGCCATCGTAAATGAACGGTATGATTTCTTCGACAAGAGGAAATACAAGGCCGATTTCCTGGAATACTACCGTAAGCAACTTCCCAAACACGACCAGAAATGGGGATTCGTCTATCAGCACTTCTACAACTTCGTCCACGGCAAATGTACTTTCGAAGAAATTGATGTGGAACTGTGCAACAAGTTTCGTGAATATCTGCTCAATGCCAGACAGCTAAAACGGGATGGATATATTACACGAAACTCAGCGTCCGGCTACTGGTCCACATTCAGAGGATTCCTGAAGATTCTCTACCGCAATCGGCTGATCAAGTCAAACATAAATGATTTTCTGGAAAAGATTGAACCGGAAGATGTGGTAAAGGACTATCTGAGTGTAGAGGAATTGTACTGTCTGGCTGAAACACCATGCAAGATACCAGTTCTAAAAACCGCTTCCTCTTTTCGTGCCTGACCAGTTTGAGACTCAGTGACATACTTACTCTCTGTTGGGAGGAAATTGTTGATTTTGCAGCAGGAGGAAAATGTGTACACACCATCACACAGAAGACAAAGACGGAAGACATCATCCCCATTAGTGATGAAGCCCTGAAGCTGATAGAATACTCACCTGAGAAGAAGGGTTTGGTATTCAAAGGTCTGAAAAGGTGCTGGACCCAGGTTCCCATGAAGGAATGGATTCGTTCTGCCGGAATCACCAAGAATATAACATTCCATTCGTATCGTAGAACATTCGCAACCCTGCAAGGGGCGGCTAGAACCGACATCCGTACCATACAAAGTATGATGGCTCACAAGAGCATAACCACGACCCAAAGGTACATGAAAGTAGTGGACAGCAACAAGCGTGAAGCGAGCAATAAGATTGCTCTAAAAAGGAAAGAATAGCAGTCTGTATCCTATATAAATAATATGCCTAAAGTATGATTTAGAGTATGATTTTCGTATTTTAGGCTTATTTTTCTTAAAATCTCAACGATTATCTGTCACTAATTATAACTATTTGGAAATAGAAAATATATTTGCCATAAAAACTAATACATATAATTACAGAACATGACAAACAATATTAAATTATCGGCACGAAAGACAAGTTTCATACTTGCAGTAAGTTGTATCCTTTTTTCAGTAATTGCAACATATCTGTACATTAATCACCAGATAGATCTGACCAGATATACAACACCTATAATATTAGGAACTGTTGTAATAATCATAACGTGCGGAGGATTACAACGTGTATTCTATATATTCCTTACGGATGAATGTCCGCAGATCTTTTCTGATAATCAAAGAAATTCTATACCTGACAAGGTTATTCCCAAACCAGATATGATGATTGAAGAATGCAATGAACCAACTGTAGAAGTTTCAGATATAGAAATGATTGAAGTTAGCAATACAACAGAAGTTATTTCAATGATTGAGTTACCGGAAAAGACAAAAAATACTGATACAACAGAAAACAAAGCTGCCAGCTCTGAAATCGTTACATCCATTACAATATCAGATAAGCATGATGATTCGAAAGAAATAAAAGTTTTGGAGCAACAACCTACCTCAGAAGTTAAACCTGAATCTTTTTCATATCTACAGGGATTCGAAAGCCGTATGGAAGAAATTCAGAAGGAAGAACTGGAGAGAAAAATAATGATTATAAAGGCTATTCATGAATATGTCACCTATTCTACCGCAAAATTTCTCACCAAAGAGAATCTGCTTATACTACATGAAAATATAGACCATTTGGCAAGTGGGCAATCAGATTTGTATAAACCCATCCGTTCAAAAATGGAAACTCCTCTTACATCACCTTCATTAAGACATTTTGTCTGGAATATAGGCGAACGGTTAGGTATATCATTATCAGAAAGAGCCAATTTCATAAAAACCATATTTCCTAATGAATTAAAAAATGCAACCTTGGGATACCTTGTCAAGAATCTCAAAGATACCATACACAGTCAGATTCCTATTGACAGTCCAAAATATGATGATTTTAAATTTGATTATACTCTTATAAACAAAGCGCAGTGTAAGAAAAAATGAATTATACAGACCGGAAAATGATTCTCGTCTCCTATTTTTCTGCATAATGTCATTGATTTAGTTTGTGGCGTATTTAAACACAACAAATAAAGACATTATGCATTTTAAAAATTTAACCTTTAACGATTTACCTACAGTTGTAGGTGAATTATGAAGAGAATTGAAAGTCTGGAAACTGTATTAAAAAAACAGTCTGGCAGTCCAAAACAAGGTCAAAGAGAACCATCACGTTCCTATGACGGTGGATGAAGTATGTACCTACCTTGGTATATCCAAATCCTCATTTTATTATAAGGTCAAGCATGGGGGCATTCCTGTAATCAAACAAGGTAAACATCTTTTTGTCTATCGTGATGAACTGAACAAATGGCTTGAGACCGGAAGAAAGGTACAGGTTCCACTGACTTTTGAAGAAGAACAGACACAGATGCTTGCTGCCACCCGTCGTAAGGCTAACCCTAAAAACGTGTAAAGCCTATGGACAAGACAGACATTATAATTCCTACTGACGAGGAATTGACCGCTTATATGGAGGAATCTGCTGTAAGTGCAAACGGAGCTTATGAACAGTCACCGGTTGTATTGATGGTAGATGATGCCGCAATCGGTACACTGGGGAACTTTAGTGCCTCTATAGGCAAGGCCAAAAGCAAGAAAACTTTTAACGTTACTGCCATTGCAGCATCGGCATTGAAAAACGGTACCGTGCTGAAATACCGTTCATCATTTCCAGAGGATAAGCGAGCTGTGCTGTACATTGATACAGAACAGGGACGCCATCATTGCCAGAAAGTATTGAAAAGAATCCTGCGCCTTGCCGAACTCCCAGAGGACAAGAATCCAGACAATCTGATTATGCTGGCTTTGCGCAAATATGCACCTCCGATACGTCTGGCCATAGTCGAACAGGCTATCGGCACAATCCCCGATCTCGGACTGGTGATTATAGATGGCATCCGAGACTTTCTTTATGACATCAATTCCCCCAGTGAAGCGACCGATATTATTTCCAGATTCATGCAATGGACGGATGATCGCCAGATTCACATTCATACCATTCTCCATCAGAACAAGAATGACGAGAATGCCCGTGGTCACATCGGCACGGAACTGAACAACAAAGCTGAAACAGTCATGCAGGTAGAAGTGGACAAAATGAACAGGACAGTAAGTGTGGTCGAAGCCATTCATATCCGTGACAGGGAATTTGAACCGTTTGCTTTCCGTATAAATGATGAAGTCTTACCTGAACTGCTGGATTCCTATCAGCCCCAGGAAAAGAAAATTGGAAGACCTACAAAAGAACCGTTTGATCCGTACAAGGAAATTTCTGAAAGTGTACATCGGGCAGCTCTGGACGCAGCTTTTACAAACGTCTGTATTACCAGTTATGACGATTATCTGGAACGGCTGAAGGAAGGATATGCCCTGCAGGATATTAAGCTGGGACATAACAAAGCGGTTAAAGTTGCCACCTTCCTCAGTAACAAAAGGATGGTCATAAAAGAGGGAAAGGAATATAAAATCAACCCAGACAGCCATTATTGAATCCGGCTTTACTTTATTGGCAGGGTGTACATATTAGAATAAAGCAAAGTCATAAAGACGTTATAGGGAAATTTTCATTTTCTCCCCTTTTATTGGGTAACCAGAATACTGATATCGTTTATGGTAGCAGTCGAAATGCCGATTTCATTTGTATATACGACACGGCTTGCCGTGCTGTTTCAACAGGTACCTGTTGCGAGATATGCCAATGTATAACCTCCACTCCGTTATGGTTGTACATTGGCGCTCTCGCCGGCTCATCCTCTTCGCCGGTTCGGTACTCGCAGGCTCGCACCTTAACCCGTTATAATATTAGATTCTCATGGAAAAAGAAATAATAAAACAAACAGAACAGAACGAGACTCCAGACAACAGGAGGACCGTATTTATCGGGGCCAAAGTCAGCCCCCGACAGAAAGAACATATCAAGTCACTGGCCGAACAATGTGGAATGACCGTAAGCGATTATCTGCTTGCGCGGGCATATAATTATAAGCCAAAGGCAAGACTCTCCAAAGAGGAAGCTGCACTGCTGCAGAATCTAGACAACTGCCGTGCTGACCTGGTGAAATACACATCAGCCCTTCATGGAATGAGTGCAAGCCAACGGCACATGATGTTCAACCAGATTCCATTTATGGTGAACTGGCTGAAGGAGCTTGGCAATGTGGCAGAAAATGTCTGCCAGTTTCTAAATTCCGTAAAAGAGCCGAACAGTATTCCAACCAATAATAAAACTGAAGAATCATGATCGCAAAAGCTAAAGCAATATCGCACGGCATAAACGACATCCGTTATATAACCGGCGAATCACATAATAAAAAACATCCGGAAAAAATCTATCGGGTATTGGACAATATGATGCCATCGGAACCAGATGCAATGGGTGTCTGGAATTCCATGCAAATTACTCTTTCCCGCTTCCGTCCGGTGAAGAACTCGGTCATCAGAATTGAACTTAGTCCGTCACCCGAACATACCAAGGACTTCACCATTGAAGACTGGCAAAAACTTTGGCAGGATTTCGTTAAAGAGTTTGACAAACAGATGTTCAAAGACAAGGACGGGAAAGTACGAAACTGTCCGACCAATCTGGCCAACAGTAAATACACAGTCTGGCTCCATATGGAATCCAATAGCGGAGTTCCTCATCTTCATGCTGCTGTCTGCCGGATGGATGAAGACGGAAAGATTAACAACGACCACAATATACACCTTCGTGCCCAGTGGGCAGCAGAAAAAATGGCAAAGAAAAGTGGATGGACAACTGCAAAGCAGGTAAGAAATGTCAACATGCCATTGGTTACACGGGATTGTATGAATGTCCTTAAATCCATGTCATCATGGTCATGGGATGAATACAAAGCTGCATTGACAAAGAAAGGATACACCATACATGAGCGAAAGGACGATGATGGTATTCTTCACGGATATGCAATCATGAAAGGAAGGACGAAATACAAAGCTTCCGATCTGGGTATTGGTAGAAACTTGATGGTTTCAAGACTTCCTGCCACATGGGAGAAACTTCATTATAGGTCAGGTATTGCAGCGAATAACAAATCTAAAGACACTGATTCGAAACAGATTCAGAAGCCATCGGCATCCGCTGATTATCCCCAATATAAGAACTACAATCCGAATACGGTTCCCTATACATTGAGTCACGAAGGTCAGGAACATCGGTTCTACATTCCAGAAAAGGTACTCAACCATTTTAACGATGAATTTGATTATCATTTCGTCTCCAATTCACAGGAGTTAACCGATATGGCAATAGCAATATTTGTCGGATTGCTGGAAGTTTCTAATGTACAAACTGGAGGAGGTGGTGGTTCACAAAGCGAATTGCCATGGAGAGATAAGGACGAGGATGATCTCTTATGGGCCAAAAGATGTGCCCGTGCTGCCATTCTTACCTTAGGAAAGAAACCGAAAACTGGATTAAAACGATGAGCTTATGAAAAAGAAATTTGATTTTACCGCTGAAATGAATGAAGCGCAGGTTACCAAAAGTACTCCTCAGAATGAATATCTTGAGGAGGAAAAACGTCTGCTTGGTATAAACGTAAAAGAACGTGCTGAGTTGAATGACAATGTGTATGGATTGAGGACGGATCTTACCGCATTGGTAGATTTATTAGGAAAATACAAACTGTCTATTACTCAGGATACGCAAGAGCAGGTTGTAAAATTTGGCAATGCCGTTCTTGGCCAATTCATTGATCAAATTGAAACCAAGTGTACAGAGGCAGAGCAGAGGATTGCTCAAATGGATAACCGTATTTCTCTATCATATAAAGCATTTTATATTTTGATTGTCATTCTAATTGCCCTATCCTCTTTCTTGGTCTGTATGATAGTGGCGAATGTGGAATTTTTGCATTCTGGATTGGTCTGGAAGACAATTGCTTGCTGCGGATTTATAGCGATTTTGGGAATTATAATGGTGATGGTAATAATAAGGATTTTGGTGATGTAATAACGACCAAAGAAGTTTCAACCGACTATTCTAGTCAGTTGAAACTTTATATTATATGATTTTCATTTCAGAGAATTGGAACTAATTACACATTGAAGTGCATCTAGAAATTTGGCAGCATGAGCTCCATCCATTTGTGTATGGTGGAATTGAAATGAAATAGTCAGGTATTTCCTGAAGAAACGTTTTTTTATTTTTCCCCATATCAGGAATGGATTATTGAATATACCACTATACATACCAACAGCACCATCTATTTCATAATTTACAAGAGCAGAGGTACCAATAACCATACTTTCAGTTAAATCATAGTTTTCACAGTTTTCTCTTACCTGTTTGGTCAATCGGAGATAATCATTATTGAATTGAATCAGATTTTCTGAAAAAGGAATATCACAGGAACTTATTTCACCAATTCTATTAGCTACAATCGTATTCACGGCAATTGTATCATATTGAACCAATCTGTCACCAACAGGAAGTATATAGAATTCCTTAATTCCGGAAGCAGCTTTGCCGATGCACCAGCATATCAGCATATTCAGTTTCAGGCCTTTCTTTTTGCTCATTCTTACAAGATTGTTCACATTCAGCGTCTTGAAAAATGTAACCATCGGCATAGGCGCCTGCATCCACATCTCGTATGCGTATGCCCGTGTGGTCGTTGCGGGATTTATTTCTTTCTTCATTTCTGTAGCTTTAATTTGGGCACAAAAATAAAGAGAGCGTTTGAGTACGGATAGAACAAAAGAGACATTATAATGGAGTGGTAAACAAATCGGAATATGGCTCACATATTTCTTTTAGTGATAAGGGAGTATATCCACTGAGCGTTTTAAATTCACGGATGAAATGCGACTGGTCTGAGTAACCGCATTGGTAGGATATTTGCGCCAAACTGATACTTTCAGGTTGGTTTTGCATAAGTTTAAGGGATTTCTGAAATCGTACGATTCGTGCATACTCCTTCGGATTCATACCGACCACGGCAAGGAAAATACGTTCAAACTGTTTCTTGCTTAGGCAGGCAATAGATGCCAGTTCAGAAATCCTAATATTAGGATTAGAATACATTTGACGGACAACTGTCATAATCCGGTCAATATCCAGTGCACGTCTTGATGTTGAATTGATTTTTAATTGTGAAAGTAGCCATTGTTCTATAAGATTTATACAGAAATCATTATCTTCACAATCCAAGACTCTTGAGGCAAGACATTTTAATTTCTTATTCTCCAATCCATAACCAGACACTTCCCTATTGTAGAATAGAGACGTGGGAACATTAAGAAAGGCACTCATGGCATAAGGATGAAACACAGCTACAATCATTTCGACACTATCCACGGCACTGATATGGGAGGAAAAATTCACCTGCCCGCTAATAGTCAGTTTATCCTGCTTCGTGTTTAGTTCAGGAATATATAAAGCCGACTTCTTATGAAATATAATCTGAGGGCAACCAATTGGAAAGGTGTAGGCCTCAATTGGTCGATTACTCTCAAATATCCAAAAGTACCTGATATAATCCCTCAACTGCTGGCATGGTTTATAAAATCTGAATCCGCTTGTCATTGTTCTATAAAAGTTTGTTTATCTTCCGGTATTCTGTAGGACTGACATTCTTATATTTCTTGAATAATCTGTTCAAGTGGCTTTCATCAGTGAAGCCCAGTTCTTCTACTATTTCATTTATCCGCATATCAGTATGTAAAAGCCGGCTTTCCACCATCTTCATCTTATAATTCAATATATACTGCTGCATGGTTTCATTGGTCTGCTTCTTGAAATATTTTCCAAGATAATTGGGAGAGATACCAAAATGCCGGCATATTTCTTTTGCTTTAATCTTTTCCGGGAAACAGATATTGGATTGTATATATTGCAGGATATTAAGTACCAGGTCTGTTGAATTGTCATCCAGTTTTTCAGGAAGAAACATGGCCACATTTCTGGCTACCACTATAATTATAGTATTAATCAATTGTGTAATTATCTCGGTACTATAGATATGCTTGTTTCGGTTTTCACACATGATAGCTTCTATCATGGGTTTGACGAGCAGTTTATCCGTTGTGTTTCTTAGGATGCATCCGGGCTGATGGTTGGCATGCTGGAGAATAAACTCCAGTTTCTGAATGTTATCATCACCCAAAACAGCAGAATGAATATAGATGTCATTGAATTTGATATAGAAAAAAGTTGTTCTGGTATGAATCTCAAATGAGTGAATATCGCCGGGAGTAATCAGAAACAGATGTCCGTCATGATACGGAAACTTATGGTTGTTTATCCATTGAATTCCCGTACCAGTCAGAATATATACCAGTTCAAAAAATGTGTGGTCATGTTTTTTCAAATCCGTTTCATCCACCTCACTGAAGGTAATTTCGAAAGGCTGGTGTAAGTTTTCTCTTTTCATGAGCTGTATATATTCACAAAGATACAGATTCTAGGAAAGATATTACAGAATAAAATCAGAAAACTTGTATAATTTTGCCTTTGTAGCTAAAAGAAAAACTGATTATGAAAACAGAATTGGAAAAATGCCTGTCCGGAGAATGGTATGACTGCCATGCTCCTGTCTTTATCAGATTCAAGACGAAGACACATAAACTGTTATTGGAATACAATGCCTTGTCCTACGATGCAAAAGAGAAGAAGTATGCTATACTGAAAGATATGTTCGAAAATATTGGAAAGAATGTTTCTGTAGGAAGTCCATTTGTATGTGATTATGGATGTCACATAACGATTGGCAACAACGTCAGCATCAATACTGGGTGTACACTGGTCGATTGTAATAGAATTACTATAGGAAACAACGTACTGATAGGACCGAATGTACAAATATATACAGCAACCCATCCGGTTGAATTGGAAAAACGATTAACACCTGTGGAAACGCCTGATGGAATAAAATATATACGTCATACGTATGCACTTTCTGTAACCATCGAAGATGGATGCTGGATTGGCGGTGGAGTCATCATTTTACCGGGTGTCACCATAGGCAGGGGGAGTGTAATTGGTGCGGGAAGTGTTGTCACTAAATCCATTCCGGCTGATTGTCTGGCAGCAGGTAATCCATGTAGAATCATCCGTAAAATCAATGTACCTGATGAACAGGATTAAGTTGGTAGCCTTCGATTTGGATGGTACCATTGCAGATACGCTGCCACTATGCATAAAAGCTTTCAGAATGGCGGTGCAACCATATCTATCAGACATTTTATCAGATGATGAAATCATCCGGACCTTTGGCCTGAACGAAGAAGGCATGATAAGAAAAGTGGTCAAAGATGGATGCTACGAACAAGCATGCGAGACTTTTATCCTATTTACATGAAACTACATCGTTTTATGTGTCCACAGCCATTTCAAGGCATACGTGAACTGATTATTCAATTGAAACGAAAGGATGTAATTGTAGCACTTGTTACTGGTAAAGGAGCAAAGAGTTGTAGGATTACCTTGCAGCAACTTGAAATGGAATTTGATTTTGACAGAATCATGACAGGTAATGCAGAACGGAATATCAAACATGAAGCATTGAAGGAATTGCTGGATGTTTATCGTCTTTCTCCTTCAGAAATCGTATATATCGGAGATGTTGTTTCTGATATAATACAATGCAGGATGGCAAATGTGGTATGCTTATCCGCAGCTTGGAGTGTGACAAATTCTGATAATAGGGATTTGGAAAGATACAATCCGGGAAAAGTATTCGACAGCATTGAGAAATTATCGGAATATCTTTTTAAGCCTTCCAATGAATATTGAAGATATTTTCGTATTTTTGAGATTAGAATAAATGTACTTTCAGTTTTTAGAAGCAAATATATGGGACAACAGTTTTGCCAGAGTTGCGGAATGCCTCTCACTGATACAAATAAAGGGACAAACTCTGATGGAAGTTTGAACAATGAATACTGTTCCTATTGTTATCAGAAAGGTAAATTCACACAAGATTTTACCATGAACCAGATGATAGAGTTTTGTGCTCAATTTACTGACCAGATAAACAAGGAAACAGGGTGGAATCTTACTCCGGAACTGGCTAAGGAACAGATGAGACAGTTCTTTCCCAACCTTAAACGATGGAAAGAAAAGGATGAAAGAACGCTTACAGAAAAAGCAACCGGCTTGTTAGCACAATGTAAGGACATTACGATTGTCTCAATTGATGCCGGAGGATTTCCACGTCCGGTTCCAATGTCCAAAATCAGTTCAAAAGGATGTAATGAGGTATGGTTGGCAACCGCTGCCAATTCAGTGAAGGTTACAGATTTCAAACTGAACAACAAAGCCGGACTTTGTTATTCAAACTATGGTGACAGTGTCGGATTGAGAGGATTCATTGAGATTATAACTGATGATAACATACGAAAAGAAATGTGGCAAGACTGGCTCATCAATTATTTCCCTGGTGGTCCTACAGAACCTAATTTTGTACTTTTACATTTCATAGGAAAAGAAGCTACATTCTGGATTAATGGAGAATTTGCGCACGAAAAGTTGTAATTTATATTCAGAAACATAATTTTTTAATTGGATATGAAAGACGAAATAATTCATTTCTTAGAAAAGAATCTCATTGGCAAAATATTGTTCACCGATAAGGTTACCTATACACTTGGAAACGGGAAACTGGAAGGTATATACAATGATCAAATGACATTCTCCAATTTGGTAAAAACTGAAAATGGCTTTAAGTTTAATATGACAACCCTAACTCATGAACTTATTTATAATTTAGATGAAAAAGGCGCAAGAACTACCGTAGCCAAAGATTACACAGGTACAAGTGTGTTTTGCTATGAACTGGCTGTGAGGAAAAGTACAAATCAATTGACTGGTTACATGTATTGTGTTTCTACAACAGTTCAAGATCAAACGATGGAAGCAGTTGTATGTGGTATATTTGATGTCATCTTTACTGGTAAGGAACTCAGTTGGCGAGAAAATCAATTACTGTATAGGGATAATCCTATAGAAGAAGACAAATACAAGCCTGTGGCTTTCGATTCTAAAGTCCGTATTTATCTTAATGAAGGGAAAGTCGTATATGAGTATCTTCCTACACTTTGGGATGTCAATCCGAGAACATTGGAAAAAAGATTATCCAAAGATGATTATCCTCCATATATATCAAAAGAGGTATAAATACAACAAAAAAATATTATTCTAAGTAGGTAATCAGGTAACAATCTTACGGGGAAGCCAACATTGCAAAATGCAAATTGAAACAACAAACAATGGAAATTCATAATTTATTGGATGTCAAATCAAGAAC
>ULXR01024630.1_pt1 | contig 17888 bp, 18 predicted proteins | sample 1961511 | NCBI WGS metagenome assembly ULXR01 (sample SAMEA4835844, study PRJEB28245) | human gut metagenome | biome: gut microbiome; material: fecal sample | place: Denmark | collected 2008 | reverse complement strand
CCGGTTGAAGAGAGCCGTCCCCGTGCCGCTCGTCGTTCTGATGATGACCTCCAGATTGGAGCCTTCATCGATGATGGCAACGACATGTTGAAGGTCGATATGCCCGAGGACCGTCGTGCCCGTGACCTCGCAGAGATGCGTCGCTGCGTGGCTGACAACAAGCGCAATCCCCGCCGCTTTCTGCAAGGCAAGGTCTTCGGCGTCCGCCCTGTTGGCACTGGCAGCGCTGTTGTTGAGGTCACTCGTGGCACGCTGCGCGTGATGATTCAGGCAGAAGATTTCTTCCACTTCAGCCAGATGAAAGGCATCGAGAATGATGACGAGGCAACTCGTCAGCGTCGCTACCTGCGCAAGGCAAAGCTGATGAACGGCGCTATCATCAACTTCTGCCCCTACATGGAAGCCGAATCTGAAGACGGCGAGGTTGTCTTTGCCGGTTCTCGTCAGGACGCTATGCAACTTCAGCGCAATCGCCACTTCTTTGGTCGCAATGCTGATGTGACCAATGGCACCCGCGCCGCTGCATCTATCCTGTCTACAGGCCCCGACTATGTCATTGCTGAAGCCCTTGGTGTTGAGACCAGCATTGGTGCTGCCTCTCTGTCTGCCTATGAGTACATCGACAATGTCGCTGAGAAGTTCCATGTTGGCGAGGGCATCCCCGTCGTTATCGAGGACCTGAATGTTGATGCAGAGAACGGCACTGTCAGCCTGCGCATGAACCGCGCTATTCTGGAGCGCCGTGCCAATCCTGCCATGAACATTCACAGCCTTGCTCGCGGCGGCGCTTACGGTGCCACGGTCACGTCTGTCAATGACCGCTTCTACCGCCTGATTGTCGATGCTGGCAACATTCAGGCTCGTGTAGCTCTGACTGCATCCGACGAGCTGCTGACTCGTGGCGACCGCGTGACGCTGCTTGTCTACGGTTACGACGATAAGCGCAACTATGTCTGGGGCGCTTGCCATAAGGTCTAATCCTTGCCGACTGTCTGCCTATTACCGGCGGGCAGTCGGTTGCTACGCATACATATCAGCCTTCACGAGGCGCGTAGTGAACAACTGCATAGTGCAGGCCAATGATATGAATTCGAATAGATTGTTGAGGTGAATGTTTGTGTGTGAAAATCTTAGTGTACGGTCTGGTTCTTTTTATTCTCACCTTGATGACAAAGACTTGTTTATAGCTTGCAATGTCCAAGGGGAAAAAATAGAAATGTCTGTCTCCACTTCTTTCGATAGGGGAGATGTAGATATTCATTTTGTAGAAAATTGCTGTGAAAAAAATGCAGCAGTTGTTTCTTTGAATGTCTATGAACACGGCGTAATAGCGAGTGTCAAAGAAACAGCTTTATTAAAAGCAGGCACAGCAAATGATGCGATGCTTGTTTTTGAACTGCTTAACAGATGCTGCGCTGTAATGCACAATATCATCGGAAAGAGGGGAAAGTAAATTATGGCAAGAGAAGAAACAGAGCCGAATGTATATAATATACCAAAAAACGCGTTTGATACAGGTTATGTGTTTGGCGGTTTGTTCCGAACCAGAAACTTTGTCGAAGGTATCATCGTTGCACTACCTTTTCTCGGAATTTTCGCATATGGCTGGACTAAACTTGGATGGGATATTCTATCCACAGTAGCATATTGTGTTATCTTATGTGCCGGTGCATTTATGGCAACGGTAGTCGGCGTTGATGGAGACAGTTTATTTGAGTTCATTGCTCGTGTTATTCGTTTTAGAAAAAACCGTAGAATTTCAAAATACAATCCCCGTATTAAAACAGAACTTGAACCCGATTATCTGATTCACGACGACAAGCTCCTTCCGAGAGAAAAGTTGAAGAGAGCTTATGAATCTATCAAAGGTAAAGTAGTTGGTGGAGAAGAAAATGCTATCAGCGCAGATATCAATTCAGACAATCTTCATATCTACTATGATGATGACGAAAACTTTATCGAAAAACCGGAAGAACTCAAAACACAGGCTGAACTGAAAGCAGAAGCAAAGCAACGTGCTAAAGAAGAAAAAGAATATATCAAATCTTTGCCACGAAGCGAGCGCAAAGCAGCTAAGGCGGCTTTGAAACAAAAGCATAAAGAAGAAGATGAAGCTAAGAAACAGCGCGAAGCGGAACAAGAGGCTATGATTCAAGCGGCTGTTCAACGGCGTCTTGACAAAGCAGAACGTGTTAAGCAGGCACAAGCCCGTGCAAAGCTCGAAGAAGAAAACGCGGCTAAAGAAAACGAGAATATTTCTTCTGAAAGCATAGTTCAACAGACAACCGATGAAAGCACTTCTAATGTTCAAAGCGTAGACACGCTTCAGCACAGCGAGACAGAAACAGTACGGGCAGAAGAAAAAGCCCCTGCAATTGATACAACTGTGCAAGACGATTCAGAAGAAATTGAAGTAGAACTGTTGGATATTGAAGATAAACCCGTTGAGCAGAAACAGCCTGTAAAATCAACCGTAAGCCCAATTTCTCAATATGTCGGCTTGGATGAAGAGATTGAAGTCGATATTGATGATTTGGATGAGATTCCATTGACACCGACAGAACGGTATCAAGTGACTCACCTTGGCGCTCGTAAAATCACGCGTAAAGGTAAAGCAAGACCTAAACTCAATACGAATACTTCGTTGAATGATATTTCAATCTTTGATAGTGCGAGGTGATAGAAGAGATGTTTAGAAAGAAAAACAAGGAGCAAGCTACTCCTAAAGGAGTAGTTGGTACGAATATTGAAGATATTCGCCTTACCAAAAAAGAGCGAGAAGAAATCGAAAAAGCAGAACGCGCCCGCATCCAAAAACAGATGGCAGAGCAAAAAGGGCGCTACCAAATCATCAAGAGCACACAGCGAGTAATCCCTGTCGATGATATCTATAATGGTGTCATCATCACAAAAGACCGTCGGTATGTTAAGATTCTGGAGTTTCGTCCCATCAACTTCGCGTATATGGATGCTGAAACTCAGAACCGTGTGATTTCGCTTTTCTATCAGACATTTAAAGCTGCACCGTGCAATATTCAGTTCAAAACTTTTGCACGCAAGGCTGATGTTGAAAGCACAATTGCAACCGTCAAGTCTTATTACGAAGAAGAAGAAAACCAGAAAAGAAAACGCATGCTGAAAGCATATATCAATCTGCTTCGCAAAACGGCATTGTCTGTTGGTATTACGCGTCGGTTCTTTATTTCTATCGAGTTTCAAAAGACCATCAGCAATGATGGTTCAAATTTTGAAGCTGTTGTTGCCGACTTGAACGCCATAGCCGCCAACATCCGTTCACATATGGAGCAATGCGGAAATATCTATATTCAGGCTCTTGGGGACAAAGACCATAATGAAGATGCCGGTATCCATCAGCTCCTTTATCAAATGTTGAACCGTAAAAAGAGTGAGACGGTTACATTCCATGACCATGTAAACCCGATTATCACACGCTATTTGGAAGCCGATGAAAAAGGAATGAAAACCTCTTTGCAGGCTCCGGAATTGATTGCTCCTGCGTGGATTGATTTCACGCATTACAACTACATCGTAATTGACGGAAAGTTTTATACCTTTGCTTATGTTCCATCACAAGGATACAGCCAACAGGTATATGCCGGTTGGATTGCAATGTTCGTCAATGCGGGCGAAGGTATCGATGTGGATATGTTCTTTGAGCATGTTTCTCGTGAAGCGGTGTTTAACAAAATCAGTACACAACTTCGTTTGAGCCGTGCAAATGCAATGGACAGCCACGATACAGACTCTGACTACCATGCGCGAGTAGAAAAAATTGCATCTGCCGAATATATGCTTCAAGGTCTTTCCAGCGGCGAAGATTTCTACTATATGTGTACACTCATCACCATTGTTGGTGACTCCCTTGACGAGCTGGAATACAAATATGATGCTTTGGAAAAGCGTGCAAAAGGACAAGGCATGAAAATCCGCCGTGCCAACTTCATGATGGAAGAGTGCTTTGAGTCCGCAATCTTGCCGCTGGCAAAAATTCATAAAGACATTAAGAGGAAGGCACAGCGTAACCTCTTAACCTCCGGCGTTGCATCCTGCTATCCGTTCATTTCCTTTGAGATGCAGGACCCCGATGGCGTTATGGTTGGTACAAACCGTGCAAACAACTCGTTGGTTACGATTGATATGTTCGACACGGATATTCACGCAAATGCCAACGCAGTTATCCTCGGTTCTTCTGGCTATGGCAAAACCTTTACTGCACAGTTGTTTGCGCTTCGTCTTTCTGAAATGGATACGCAAGTATTCATCATCTCTCCCTTGAAGGGCTTGGAAGACTATGGTGGTGGCTGCAAGGCAGTCGACGGTCAGTTTATCAGCATGGACCCGTCTTCTGTCAATAGCATCAACATCATGGATATTCGAGTTCCCGATGATGAAGATGCCAAGGATATGGATGAGTATTCGGCAGGCTCGCTGCTGACAAAGAAAATCCATACCATCAAATCTTTTATGCATTTGGTCGTCAAAGACCTTACGCAAGAAGAAGAACAGTTGATTGATACCTGCCTCATTACGGTATACAAAAAGTTTGGAATTACAAACGACAACAACTCTATCTATGATAGAGAAACCGGTCAATATAAGAAAATGCCGCTGCTGCAAGACCTGCATAAAGAAATGCTCAAGTATCAAGAACTGCATCGGATTAGCAATATCCTTAATCCTCTTATTACTGGTTCTATGGCGTGTTACAACCGCCCCACAAATGTTGACTTAAAAGCCAAGTATATTGTGTTTGACTTTAACGGCATGAAAGGTGCAATCCTTACGATGTCTATGTTCGTTGTTCTTGACTTCGTTTGGACAAAAATCAAAGAAGACCGTAAAAAGCGTAAAGCAGTCTTTATCGATGAGTGTTGGAAGCTGATTGGCACTGACTCAAACGAAATGGCGGCTGAGGATGTTGTGGAAATCTTCCGTACGATTCGTGCTTACGGCGGTTCGGCATTCGCAATGACACAGGACATTTCGCAGTTCTACGAATACAAAGGCGGTAAATACGGCAAAGCTATTATCGGTAACGCCGATACCAAAATTATCATGCATCTTATTCCTTCTGAAGCACAAGCTTTGCAAGCCGCCATCCAACTTACTGATGCAGAAATGGAAAATGTTTCTAGCCTGCAGCGTGGTCAAGGCTTGGTTTGTTCTTCTTCTGCAAAATTGTTCGTAGATTTTGTAGCTGCTGACTACGAAAAGCAGGAAATCACGACGGATGCAAAGAGCTTCTATATGCAGGAAAAAGCGCTTAAAGAAAAACAGCACCAAGAAGAACAAGCTCGTCTGGAAGCAGAAGATAAGGAAAAGCCTGCTAAAACGGATGACAACAACAAAGAGCATTAAATAACACAATTCAAAACCGCAATATAAACGATGTAACGCTAATAATAACTGAAAACAGCACTTTTGAGATATGCGATGGTCAGATACAAACAAATGTGCTGATTCCGTATATCTCAAAAGTGCTTTTTCTTTTAGTTTCCTCTACAAAATGCACATTTTTGATATGCTTTATTTTGCACGACAGTTCGTACAAAATAGTAACATATAAATCCGCAAAATACACAATGACACAATTGGCAAAAACAAAATTGCACAATTTGCATATGCTGAAAGGAGACATACTTATGTCTGAGGTACACAATAACGATATCCGCGAACTGCTCGATACCATCCCCGTTATCCCTAACGAGCTGATGGAAGAATATCTCGTACGGCAGTACAATATTACCCCGAACAAGGCGCGTGAGATTATCTACAGCGCTTGCCGTAAGGGTGCAAACCGTCGTCCGGCGTGCTATGTCACTAATGACGGTCTGGCGAAAGCTGATTACATTACCATGAATAGCCTTGTCCGCAAGCGCTGTCGCGCATTCCGCGTTGCCTGCGAATTTTTGCCGGAGAGCCGTCAATTTTCAATCCCTTCTACCTGCCCGTGGCTGTTGAGCTTCTGTTTCGATGGCAGCGTATATTATGTCTGCGAGTTTGAAAAGGGCAAGGAACTTATTGTTGCTGATATGATTCGCAACAATGGTATTCGTGAAGAAATGATGCCGGTCACATCCCGTATCGCTATTATGCGTCCCGGAGCAAACCGCGAGCTGCTTGATGGTTGTGGCATTCGCTTCTTCTGTACCGTAGATGACGACTACAACTTGGAAGTGACCGAGCAGGTCGAGGATGATGAGGTTTGGGATGGCGTTCCCGTCATTAAGTGATTATAAACGATATATCGAAGAAAACGGAGAGCCAGTAGGCGTGACAAGCAAAGCCGAGCAGACTGGCAATTTGCTCGCACCTACGCCATATTCGAAATCGGCAAAGTACGTCAAAGACAAGCTCAAAAAAGCCTCTGATTATATGGCGCAACTGCCGGATATGCAAAGCCTTCGCAATAATACTTCGGAAGATACTCTAAATGCCGTTTCTGTAGAGATTCTCAAAGCAGAACGCGCTATTTTGACTTCTTTTGAAGGCAAAGAACGGCAAGAACCCTACGAAAAAGCACATAAATCAGCTTTGATTCCGGACGACTTTTGCCAGATTTCGCAGCCTAAAAATGGAATACTGAAGATACGATATTCTTCGTTTTTACCGCCGTTTCACTATGAATGGTACAGCCGAAAAGCGCGATACAAGAATGAGGTAAACCAGTATTTCCTTGATGCCGAATTTGACTACATTACGGAGGCTGTGCTTCGGAAATTTATTGCTAAAAACGGTCCCGTGAGCGTCCCTCCAGAGCATCTTTATCTTGTGTTTCGGCGCGGAATTGTACTCGGAGGGGCGATGCCTATAGACAGTAATAATGTCTATACAGGAGCTATCACAAACGCTATCAGCAGGGTTCTTCAGCATGGCGACGGCTGGCAGCTTATGAGCTTTGTTTATACCGCCATTGAAGACCAGCAAGGACCTTATTTGGATGTTATTCTTTGCCAAAAAGAAGACATTACGAAATGGCTCTAAGAGTAGCTGCATACAACAGTTTCAGGGATGTAAAAATACAACATTTTTAGGGGTACAAAAATACGCTCCTGAAAATGTTGTATTTCTTTATATGGATTTCTGCGAGTCTGTGGGGATTCTTGAACCGCCTTTGGTACGCAATACGGAATCTAAAGGACAAAAGTGAGGGGACAAAATGACGCATGAGCAAAAGCTTCTGTGCTATCTGTATGGGGTTGATTCAATCCAACGCAGGCAGCTTGTAATAGCACTACCAGATATACCTTACCAAAGCCTGACTCTTGCGGTTCGAAATGCCATCAAACATGGCTATGTAGAAGTATTTCGTAAAGATGAGTCAAATTATTTGCGCATCTCACCGGACGGCATAAAGTACATCCGTACAACAGCTAAAGACTCTCTGGATAGTGAAAAAAGAGCTACCATGAAACGGCGTTTCAAGGGAGAACAAGGAAGAAGGCTTAACAGAGTAGAAACTACTTCCTGTATGTGCAGGGCAGCAGGTATAAAACTAGCCAAAGAAGAAGGAATCCAGCTAACAAACATTCTCAATGCAAACACCAAAGACTATGAGAAGTTTATGGAAAACTACTTCTACAACAAAGGGTTGCTGTTTCTGTCAGATGAACTATCCGCAACTATAAAAGCCACAAACACTGTCGGCGAAGAATACACAACAGGTATGAGCCGTCTGGTGGGAGCCATCATCAACAGCAAAGGTATTTACTACCTCTACTGCACACTAGATAAACTCATGAAATGGATAATATCCTACGAAAAGCGGAGAGTAAGTGCAATCACGGCACTTCTCCAAAACAGTAATGCAGCCACAGAAAACCAAGACTTCCAAACGGCATGCGCTATCCAACCAAAAAGCATCATAATAGGGAAAACATGTGCCATGATACCAAAAATCATCACAGGCGACAAATACGGCAAAAATACAAAAAGAGCCGGAGAAACAACCATCACAAACAAGCTGATGACTCTCGCAAATTTAGAAGAAGTATACAAACACAACTACTTCGTACCAACAGACACACTCGGCGTTGAACTACTCTCAAGAACCGTAACACTTACAAGAAATGACCTCAACCAAATGATAGAAATGTGGCTCTCTGAAATGACAGACAAGCACACTACTATCGAAGCAAGGAAATATGTTGAAGCTTACATCAATGATGAAGAAAGCAAAACACTCGTGTTTCCAATCATAGAACTTGAAGAACTCGTTTACCAAAAAGCTGTAAAAGAGAAATACCATATTGTTTGCGAAAGAGGCACACAAGATGGTATCAGCCGAGCAATGGGAAACAAAGTTATTGACTTTAAAGATATGAACAACGAATCAATGCCTGCACATAAATACGATGACGATGGAATCCGCAGAGACGGCATCAACCCTCTCACGCATTCCGGCTACTGGGAGGAAGAGCAATGATAGCAATACGAGTATGCCCTATCTGCAAAAAAGCATTTGAGGGCAAAGTGGGCGTTCCAAAGGTTTATTGTGATGAATGCACCATGCTGTCAGATTATGCGGCGATGGACACTGCGAGAAGTCAAGCGGCTTGGTTCTTCGAAGATTTTGGAGATGAAGATGAAAAGCATGAGAGTGAGCAAGAGACGGATACAGCACCTCTTATCACTATCACGGACGAATCAAAACTCCCGAAAGCCACACGACAAAGCCGGGAATCTCTTTTAGAGCTCATTTCATCCAGAAAGCGCAGTTAACTAACAAAGTAAAGAAAACGATGGCAAGTCATCTAATAAACCTTCCGCATTTGCTAACCATTTTTATTGTTACGAGTTTATGAACTTCTAACAACCAAAGTTGTAAAACATACAAATTTATGGTATAATGCAATTGAAAATAAAAGATAGTACGATGAAAGCGTAGCTGCGATGCGTAGCCGAAAATAACAACCAACTACGAAGCGTAGCTCCTTACATACCGTACCACAGATGTAAAGTAGAAGGTATTAGATATGACAAAGAAAATCATTATTCCGTATGTAGTCGCAATTTTAGCGATGGTAGTTTGTATTAGCGTAGCTGCTGATGATGGAGCTGTAGTTGCCAGAAGCTATGCAGGATACAACAATCAGAAACCTAGCGTAGCCTCTGAAAATGTCTATCGACCGGTAAACCTTTCTTGGAACAACACCTTCAAGAAGATAACTGCTGAGGAAGCATTGGGAGTTAAAGATGGTGTTCTCGTTTTTGCTTTTCCGCAATGTCCTTTCTGCCGAAATCTTATTCCGGAACTTGCAGAAGTAGCAAAAGAAGAAAACGAGACCATCTACTACTGTCAGGTCGATGAGTACAGAGATAAATATGAATTCGATTCTTTTACCGGTAAGCCTGTGAAAACACAGGAAGCAGGAAAGGGATACTACGAACTTCTTGATTGGCTTGGCGACTACCTGAACGACTACGCAGTGGCAGATAGCAACAAAAACAAAATCAAAGTAGGAGAAAAGCGAATCAGCGCCCCTACTGTCATCCGCATTGAGAACGGACAGCCGGTATCTACATGGCTGCTGGAAGATGTGGAGGACGCAGGATACCCGACAAACGCATTTGATACTTGGTGTGGCGATACACAAGACAAAGTGACGGAATCTCTGCATAACTATTTTGAGGAGAAGTAAAGGATGAAGAATAAAGAGAAAATCACGATGGGGACGATTCTGTTCGTTGACTCTCAGTATATTGTAACGGCTATCCTGATGCGCGTATTCTTTGCAGTAACCGGTTTGGCTGATAAGATGACGACAGGCACGGCTATTGTGTATTTCAGCTTGCTGTACCTGCTCTTTGCCGTAGGTGCGCTTGAGGACGATGACGACTGAGCGTAGCTGCCATATACTGCATTCTCGGACGACGGAAGCGTAGCTGCTGCCACAAGCTGGTTGTCAGTTGCGTAGCCGCCGTCCTTTTGTTGTAACGGGAGGAATATCAGAATGGTCTATGAGGTAATTAGTCCAAGAGGGAGAGGCACCGGAAACATTGTGGGAGTTCACACAGAATCACCACAATGCATTGATTCCCTTGATATGCAGAAGGCAATGGTTGCCGGAGGAAGTAAGATTACCTTTGAAGGAACAGAAGAAGAATATGAGGCTGTAAAGGACAAGCTTCATCCGAAGACAAAAGTAACTATTAAAAAAGCATCTGCACAAAGGAAACAAAAAACAACAAACAAGACAACTCGATAACAAGAACGAGCCGTTATGAGATGCTATCCAGAACAGCTCCCGCTGCAGCGATAAGCAACAGCAATAGATAAGCGGCGCTATCGTTCTGGAAGATATGAGAGGGAAGGAGATATACCCGTGAGAGACTTTACAAATACTTATGATGCGTTCATGCACTGTGATGTTAACAAGCTGGCTGAAACGTTTGCCTCGATGTACCACAGCGAAGGAGAAGATTGCGACCGTCTTAGTAGTGCAAAGCAAGAGGTTAACGAAGCGTTCATGCGGATGAAGACCATCACGCCGAAAGTCGAAACCAACCAGAGTGTTCTCCTTGTTTGCAAGGATTTCGGCGACACAGGCGACGATGTCTCTCTCATTAAAGCTAAAGACCTCAGCGTTTGGAAAGAAAAGCACAAGGAAAAGACAGAAACTATCAGCGATGAGATGCTGACCTTTATGAGCACCGACGACATCATCGACGCAGCGATGCAGCAAGAACTGCCGACGCGCTATGCCATTGAACTTTGCAGTTGGGATGAGATTCTCGGATGGAAGCTGGCACCGTCCAGCATCTATATCTACGGTCTCGAATTCTGTTTGTCGCGTGTGTTGTGGGAGATGACATTCTTTGGTGTCGAGCCACACGGGGTAGAAAAAGCAAAAGCAGACCTCGATGCAAGCATTGAGGAATCGAAGAAAAACCTTGATGAAAATGGGAAGCTTCACGGTATTCCGTTCGAGGATTTCGTAAAGGAGCTTCTCGGCGACGATTACACGGAAGACTGGTATCCGGAAGAGGAGCAGGAACGCGACCGTCGAAATATGGCAATCGCATCTTACAAGGGCAACAAAGAGGCAGAATACCTGCTTCTGATGCTGTGACATACAAAAAGAAATGAAGAAACAGAGAGAAGGTGACAACCGTGCTTCTGCACATCTTTGGAGATACACATGGACCGGATGAGATTTTCAAAATCAACCCCAAAAAGTTTCTTGACCGCGACCTCACAAAAGACGATGCTATTGTAGTTTGTGGAGACTTCGGACTTCCGTTCTTTCCAACGGACCGTATCCCGGCAAATGAACTCAAAGCAAAGAACTACCCGCAGCATAACATCAAATCAGCACGAGCGTACAAGATGTATACTGACTGGCTGGCATCTTTTCCTTGCGATATCCTGTTCGTTGATGGGAACCATGATAACCACGCATTTTGGGCAGAACAACCCACAGAGCAATGGAACGGCGGGCTCATTCAGCGTTTGCCAGAAGCATCAAATGTCATCCATCTGATGCGCGGTGAATATTACACGATTGATGGCATGACCGTGTGGTGTATGGGTGGTGCGGAGTCCATCGATAAAATCTACCGCGCAGAAGGCGTTACTTGGTGGCGCGAGGAAATCCCATCCATGAAAGAGACATGGCATGGCTTCGACACACTGGAGGAGCACGGAAACAAAGTAGACATTATTCTTACGCACACGCTGCCACAGATGCTTATGCCGATATACTTTCGGGACATCAGCCCTATCAACGACCCAACTGGGGTATACCTCAACGAAATCTACCGCAGAGTGGAGTTCAAGCAGTGGTTTTGTGGGCATATGCACAGAGATGTAGACAAGCCGATGTACAAGCTCAGAGTGCTGTATAACCAAGTTGCAGAAGTGAACACGAAAGAATGCTGGGGAAGGGGAGAACAGACATGAATGATATCTATGTAGTAGGAGATGTTCACGGAGACTTCAAAAAACTCATAGAAGCGCTCATTGCATCCAATTGGGATGAGAAGGCTGACAAGCTCATCTTTGTTGGCGATGTAGTAGACCGTGGCATTGAGAATGCAAAGGTCGTGAACTTCATTGCAGACCATAAGGATACCGTACACCTCGTTCTCGGCAACCATGAATACGAGCACCGGCAAATGCTATGGTACTACAAATCACTTGCGCAATCTCCTACAGTAAGAAAGCTTGCAGCATGGGTATTCCTGCACTACAAGCAGGGAGAGCATATCTTCAGAACGAAAGAAGAACTTGAAGGACTTAGATGTAGCTTAGAAGAGAGAAAGAAAATTCTTGCCTCAAGACCGCACACATTCGAAGGCTGGCAAAAGATGTTCATCACCTATACGCTCGCATGGGAAAGTGACAATCTCTGGAAAATCGTTCTTTACATCCTCGACAACATGTGCGGCAATCCGTACAACGCTGAGCATACCATCTACGAGTTCCTTATGGGCACGAAGAAAACAAGAGAAAACTTTGAAGCTGTCTTTGAAAACAATACGCAGGAACTCAACATCACGCCTTCCACTACAGAGAAATTTAAGCAGGTAGTCATTACACACAACAATCCTTTCGGAAAGGTAAATGACTACGATAAGGCAGAGATGCTGCCGGACCATCAGAATACTCTCTATATCTTTGGGCATATCCCTCATAAAGAGATTGTCCGTATAGATAGACCAAACAGCAACTGCACATACCTTGATATAGATACATCCATTGAGTCGGTATCCGTCATCAAGCTGAGCGACTACCTTCGATAAAAGCATACGCACCATAGGGGCACTGAGCCTCTGTGGTGCGTTTTTCTTTTTGCATAAGTAGTTTGCTGGTCTTTATAAGAGAAGTTAAAAAGCGGCTGGCTGTGGCGCTACAGTGATACATAGAGAGTCGTAGCAACACACTCGCAAGTCGCTATGCTTCCTATGGGTGCCACCTTATCTTCCGTTCTGGAAGAATGCTGCAGACGATATGTTCGGCATCTGCCCGGCGTGCTGGAGATAACGGCAAAGTGGATAAGAGATAGCCAGAGCGTATTGCCTCCTCCAAATAGCAAACCACATTTTGGGAATATCGCGCTATGTGCCATAAGCCAACGAATCACAAAGTTGAACTACGAAGGTTCATATCTGTGATTACCGTGGATGTGAGACAGCCGACCACGCAGAATCTGACAGATGTGGCTATCGTATCCGGTGCAGGAATAGAAGCTGTGCCAACCGCACGGCGATGAAACATTCCCATACCGTAGGCACAAACAAACCGTAGGTGCTCCTCGTTCATCCGTGAGAGCGTAGCTACTATGCATTAGCTTCTTAGACGCGGAAGCGTAGCTGCTGCTACAAACTGGTTGGTGATAGCGTAGCCAAAATATCGCACACCTTGTCAAGCCAATCCGTCCCGTATTAGATGTGATTTTGCGAAAAAGCCGAATTAAATGGGTGGCTGTGTAAAAAGTAGACATTGCCTCAACAGAAGTAGACATTTACAGGAGAAAAGTAGACATTGGACTTGTTATACACTTGACGGGAACTTGCTGTGTGCTTGCTATGGACTTGCTGCGCCTCACCACGAAGCAGGTTTCATTTTTTGCGCGAAAGAATCTCCTGTTACTTCCGGTCAACGGCAAAGAATATTTTTGAAAAACGGTGCAGAAAATTTCTCTCAATAAGCTCATCGGCAGGAAAATACTGGAATAAAACGAGTCTTCCCTGTAAAAAGTGTGCGGATGCTCCAATTATTCGTAGGAAAAAGTGGCGAACACGCAAAGTGGACAGGACCTACGACTCATTCATCCAACTGAGAGTTTTCTTCAGCCGCATACACAAAAAATCGGCATACCGGCACTATGTCGGTACACCGATATACGACAACCTATATGGAGGATACGGAGCACTTCGGTTGTCTCACACGGAGGACATGCGACAACCAAACAACGCAACACAGCATATCGTGGATGTCTTACTCAATTGAGGTAGGCATAGTTCATCCAGAGCAAAAGAGCCTCGCCGAAGTAATTTCAATCTTAAAAGAGTGACAACACATAATACGCGTTGCACAATCCCACGGTTATAGACTGTGGGGAGTCTCTAGGTATGGACCCTTGGATGCTGCATATGCTTCCCGCACGGGGTCGCCCCTATAACAGCGGGTCTGCCTATATTTTGGACCTGTCTTGTTTGCTGTGTATTCCCGCTATTGCCAGTCTCATTGCTATTGTATGTTTTACTGCATCGGAATCACCATCCAACTACTTTCAGCTTACAAATACATTATACCATAAATTTGTATTTAAGTCATTTGTATTGGACGATTATTTACAAGCTGTACACAATTAAGAAGTACCCATAAAAGAGGGAAAATACCATAGCAGAAGACAAATATTAAATGGTCGCTATTGTGACGTATAAATTTAGTGACTGGTAAACAAGAAGTTTCTATCCGAGCAAGTTAAGGTCATGCGGCTAAAAATCGAAGCAGATGGAACGGTCAGATGAACGAAAGAGCTTCACTGGTGTAGAACAAGCGTCCGAGTTATCACTCCGTTTCCTGTGAAGTTCAGATTGATAATTGCTGTTTTGTGTCGTATAATATATATAATAATGTAGGGAGCAGAAAAATCGAAAGAGAAAGAAGGGAAATAAGAATGCAAAAAAAGCAGGATGTAAACATAAAACGAGAGCAGTATAGGGAAAAGCGTGGAGAAGAGTACGATATCGTGTCTAAGGTCGCATATCTCATCGGAGTACCGGACACACACTGGCGCAGCGAGTACACAGGATTGGACACGAACATCTACGAGCAGCTCAACGAAAACAAAGACGCTCGTATCATCCGTAACCTCTGCAGCCTGCGAACAGAAATAGAACGCAACTTCAAGCGCTTTTCCATACTCATTCTCATGGAGTTAAAAAATCTCCATACTATCCCTCAGACACAAAGCATGGTCAATCAACTCCACAAAGACGGTGTCGAAATCATCAAAGCTAACCCAAAGCTCGAAGAATATCTTCCTAAAATCAACAGTCTACTACAGCAGCATATAGATGCTTGTAAGACGCTGTTTCCTATTTGGATTAACTGGGACTTCGTACGGCAGCTCTTTATCATTCCCGGCGGTAACAGCCAAAAGAAGTCAAGAGAAGCACTCGAATATTACATGGATAACCTAGAGCGCTATCCTTACCGAGTGTTTATCTATTGGCAATGGGGCAAGGACGACGAGGGGAACCTGCTTTATAACGACGAGAAGTTTTTGAGCCGCCTCTACCAACAGAATGGGGAAGTGTTTACCGGGTACTCTAATGTCCGTGGGGAGGGTAAAGAGACACAACGGAATATATACAGCTTTGTTGATGCCAGCGAGCAGACCGTCGCTCTGGTAGATTGTGAGAACTGTGACCCGCTGAAGCTATGTGCTGCGCTGCAGAGTATGCAACCGGAAACACTTGCCAAAATCACGAAAATCATTCTGTACAACGATGTAAACGCCTCCTCTGCTTGGGGATTACTGGCTAAGCATACAAAGGCAACTATTGAGCATCAGATGTCAGAGCGTGTACTTACAGGTAAAAGCCTTGTGGATGTGATGCTTGTAGCGGGGTGTTGCAAGGAACATTACGCAAATCATGTGAACAGCTTTCTGCTGTTCTCGTCCGATTCAGACTACTGGGGGCTCATCAGTTCCGTAAACACAGCCAAATTTCTCGTGATGGTCGAACAGGATAAAGTGAGCTATGAAGTGGTTCAGAAAATGGTGGAGAGCGACATTCCTTTCTGCTACTTAGACCAATTCTGCCAAAGTGGTCAATCGCACAGAATGAAAGTAGATGCTTTGCTCAGCGAGTGCAAGAGATTTGTCGAGAAGCACTTTGAATCCTTCAACGTCAAGGAAATGATGAATGTAGCAATCCTGCAGACACGCATTGAACTTTCTAAAGCAGAAGAAAAGCAGTTCTATGAGCGCTACCTAAAGACCATGCGACTAAAAATCGAAGCAGATGGGACAGTCAGGCTCCTGATTACTGAAGAAGCATAAACCAAGACAAGAAAGGAGTTTCGCATGGACATCAAAGAAAAGCCTTCCACCACTGAGTGGACCCTCATTGCAAAAGAAGGAAACCCAAAGAAAGCCGGGAAGTACATTGTCACACGGCAGAAGCCGACCATGACGACGACCGCGTTCTTCGAATACGGAGAATGGTGGGATGGACCGCTGCACGAGTGGGCATGGCCGGAAGGCATGATAGTTGCTTGGCAGCCAATGCCAGAACCATACACCGGCAAAGAAAAACCGCCTCTCAAGATATGGGATTAACCATTCCAGAACAGAGGCGGCAGAGGGAACGAAGAGGTTATCAGCATGAGCATAATACAGGCATATGCCACACGCTACGAAAAAGTCAGCTACTATGATTCCGAATTCGTCATAAAAGGGGTTCTGCGCATAGATACCAGAGAGTACGGCTTCACACACTATGATGGGGCCTTTGCTTTCTCAAGACTTAAAATCAAAGCAGGCAAAGTAAAAGCTGCCTACAACGAGGAAGACGGCTTTCAAATGCAGCAGGGGAGAGGGGCTCCGGAAGGCGACCTTCTGTATACGAATCAAGAGAAGGCTGTGGAGTATATAAGAGATGCAGCGTCGGCATACTTGATAACCACACTTGACGCATGGGTAGAATACTTCAACTTTGCCACAAGCTGTGCAGGACCGTTTGCCTATCGCTTGACGAGATGTGTTGCGTATCCGGATGAAAAGTTCCGCTGTACGGTAAGAACACCATCTCCAAACTGCGCACTCGTCTACAGCTTCGGATTCGACGAAGAGGAACATCCGAGACTCGAATCGCCTCTGTTTCTAGGTACGGAGCTTCTTGAAACGAACATAGACACAGATTTCGTTACAGGTCCCGGCAGATGGCTGTCCAGCATCTTCATGCTGAACGAAAACGAGAGGGGCTTGCCTCTCGACAGGGACTATTCCCGTATTGTCTCTTTAGAGACAGCGCTCGACTGCAAGATACAATTTGCCGGTTTCCCGGATAGTCCACAACCTGCACATTCCTGCAAGCTAATACTGTTCTCAGACCTTCTTCAGAAAAAGAAGCAGGATGAGATGGGAGTACCGATTCGGCACATTAAACACAAACAATAAAGCAAGAGAGAGGAGCCGGATAAGCTCCTCTCTTTTATTTTGCCAAGACTTTTCGCAGTTTGAGAGTATTTATACGGATTACAACCGCAAAATTTTTCAATTGATATTGCAACCTACGGTTGTATTTGCTATACTAAATACGACATAAAACAACAAATAAGACTAAGAAACAACCAAATACAACGACGGGAAGAAGGTGCCTGTGAGAATGGCAAAAGAGCGTGTTATCCTGCATTGCGATATGAATTGTTTCTACGCTAGTTGCGAAATGGCATACCACCCGGAACTGCAGGGAAAGCCGATTGCTGTATGCGGTGACCCAGAACGAAGAAGCGGTATCGTATTGACTGCTTCATACCCGGCTAAGAGGATGGGCGTAAAAACCGGTATGCCGTTATGGGAGGCACAGCAGCATTGCCGGGACATCATCTTCGTTCCAGCTCACTATGACCTCTATACGCGCTTCAGCAGCTATACCAGAGAAATCTTCCTCAGATACACAGACCAGGTCGAACCGTTTGGCTTGGATGAGGCATGGCTTGATTGCACAGCGAGCCAGTCTCTTTTTGGAACAGGGGAGAGGATAGCAAGGAAAATTTCCGATACAATCAAGGACGAACTTGGCATTACATGTTCGGTTGGAGTGAGCTGGAACAAAACATTAGCTAAGCTCGGCTCAGATTATAAAAAGCCGGATGCCATTACGGTTATCAATAAGCAGAACTTTGA